>Ga0075115_10001415_pt1 | contig 11664 bp, 15 predicted proteins | sample AntAceMetag02UKH_FD_69785 | JGI IMG/M metagenome (GOLD analysis project Ga0075115, IMG submission 69785) | Saline lake microbial communities from Ace Lake, Antarctica - Antarctic Ace Lake Metagenome 02UKH | ecosystem: Environmental > Aquatic > Non-marine Saline and Alkaline > Saline | place... | reverse complement strand
TAAACTGTTGGCAAAAGAACACAAGCTTCAAGATACTAATTAAAATATGCAATCTTCTTGGTTATAAATTAACACATAACAAAAAAACAGATGAATTATTTAATATTGTCAAAGGTATATTAAACAAGAAATCAGTTGTTTTTGTATTTGACGAAGCAGATAAGTTAGATGACTTTGATTTTCTTTATTCAATACTTGAGGAGATTTATCGTAAGTCAATCTTTCTCATAAATAATGACCGTAAATGGCTTTCAGAGCTTGAAGACAGGATAAAATCAAGGTTAATGCCAGAAATGCTTGAGTTCAGGCAGTACAACAACAATGAAATAGATGGCATAATAAGAGAAAGGATAAAATATGCATTCTTTGAAAATATCTGGGAAGAAGAAGCAATTGAATTAGCTGTTGAGATGGCATTTGAGCTTGGAGATATAAGGTCTGGTCTTTACCTCTTGAGAGAAGCAGGAAATGCAGCAGAAGACCGCTCTTCAAGAAAGATAAATTTAGAAGATGTAAAAAAGGCAATGGGAAAGCTACCAGAGTTTAGCTCAAAAGATAGCACTGAACTTGATAAAGACAAAAAATTCATACTTGAAATAATAAAGAAAAATTTTGGGAAAAAGATAGGTGAGGTATATAAATTATATCAGGATGAAGGCGGCAAAGCTGTTTATAAAACATTTCAGAGAAAGATAGCAAAACTGGAAAAAGAGGATTTTATCTCAACAGAAAAAATAGCTGGAGGAAAAGAAGGCAAGACTACAATAATAAACATGAAAGACATAACAAAAAAAATTACTGATTTCTAAAATTTAACTGTAAAATCATCAAACTCCCCTTTGAATTCTTCATACTCAATTTTAAGATTAGCAATACCTGAGAGCCTAGGGCCCTTTCTGCAGAAATTAATCAGTTCATTAATCTCTTTCTCATTTCCTTCTGCAACAACCTCTACATCACCATTTGAGACATTCCTTACAAAACCCTTAACCCCCAACTTTCTGGCCTCAATCTTTGTGAAATATCTAAAGCAAACTCCCTGTACATAGCCAGATATAATAATATGGGCCCTTTTCATAGTTAATTAGAATAAATACAGGTATTTTAATTTAACCTTTTGTCCAATGCATGCAGGCCTTAAAACAAATGATTTCTTCACATACAGCTATTTCAATACCCACTGGACACTGGACAACTGCCCGGATGAGATATTTAAATAAAATAGTTATTCTTATTGCTAGAGGTGAAAAAATGAATGATTTAAGCATAAAAACAATTGAGAACATATTTTTTCAACAGATAAAGAACCTAACTCTCAACACAGAAAATTTAACAAAAAGATTTACACAGGTGATATAATTGGAAACAGAATTTTATACAGATGAAGGAGTCAACGAATTATTATACTATGATCAGATATCTGACCTTGAACAAGGATTCATGGCAGGTTATCTATCAGCTTTTGGAGGTGATTAAATTCGATTTATTCAAAAAACTATTTAAGACAAAATTTGTGGAATGGAATGATTATCAGACAAAAATTGATTTTTTGGAGTATTTTTACTGGCAACAGGGAGTTTACAAGCAAAGTTTAAAGAACACCTAAGTCCAAACACCTCTGCCCCCTCCTTGAGGGGGTTTTATTCTGATTTATATTATTCACTTTAATAAACTATTTAAATAGAAGTCACTATTGCTTTACTATGAGAGTTTACATAAAAGAAGAAGTCTTACTTAGAAAAGATGAAGCAATTACTAAAATAAGAGATGGTTCAATAATCATACATCCAACAGATACTATTTATGGCTTAGGATGCAATGCTCTCGATTCAAAGGCAGTGAATAAGATAAGAAAAATAAAAAATAGGGAAACAATGCCTTTTTCTGTTATAGTTCCATCTAAACAGTGGATATATGATAATTGTATTGTTACAGAAGAAGCTGAAACATGGATAAATAAGCTGCCAGGAAGATACACATTAATATTAAAACTCAAGAATAAAAAAGCTATTTCAAAATCAGTTAACAATGGATGGAATACACTTGGAATAAGAATCCCAAAGCACTGGTTTACTGCCATTGTTGAAAAAGCAGGTGTTCCCTTTGTTACAACAAGTGCTAACATTGCTGGAGGGGACTTTATGATTTCTATAGATGATCTTGATCCAAAAATAAAAAGCAAGGTAAATTATATTATTTATGTAGGAATAAAGAAGGGCAGGCCATCTAAAATCATTGATTTGACAAAAGATAAAACTGAGATAATAAAGAGATAAAATATGGAAAAAAAGAAAAATGTTGATGAGATGACAGGTGGTAAAAAACAAGCAATAGGAAAAACAAAACCCAAAAAATCAAAATTAAAAATACTTGCTTCTGGAGACATACATGGCGATACAGGTCTTGCAGAAAAACTTGCCGTAAAGGCAAAGAAAGAAAATGTTGACTTAGTGATTCTTTGCGGTGACTTAACTCAAAACGAAATGAGTACTTCAAACCTTATAGGTCCTTTTGTTAAAAGGAAAAAAAAAGTAATTCTTATTCCTGGAAACCATGAGACTGTTGCAACCGCTGACTTCTTGGCAGAACTTTACGGGGTAAAAAACCTGCATGGTTACTCTGTGAGATACAAGGATATTGGTCTTTTTGGATGTGGTGGAGCAAATATAGGATTATTTCAGCTAGGGGAAAAAGAAATATTTGATTTATTAAAAAAAGGATTTAGTAAGATAAAGTATTTAGACAAGAGAATAATGATAACACATGTTCATCCCTCTGGTACAAAAATGGAAAAATTCACAAAATTCTTTCCTGGCTCAAGCGGGGTTAAAAAAGCTATAGAAACATTTAAGCCAGATATTCTTCTTTGCTCGCATGTCCATGAGGCTGAAGGCATAGAGGAAAAAGTTGGAAAAACAAGGGTTATCAACGTCGGCAGAAAAGGAAAAATAATAGAAATATAACTATCCTTTCAAAACACCCAATGGTTTCATTCTAACAACTTTTAAGCTTATTCCTGCATTATGAACAGAATCAACAACCTCTTCAACATCCTTGTAGCATCCTGGTGCTTCTTCTGCAAATGATTTCCAGTTGGATGCTTTGCTTACAATGCCTTTTTCCTTAAGATCATCACTAACTTTTTCTCCTCTAAACTGCTTTAAGGCAGCATGCCTGCTCATTGCCCTGCCAGAACCATGGCACGAGCTTCCAAAAGTTTTATCTAAAGCAAGCTCTGTTCCCTTACAAATATATGAAGCTGTTCCCATTGTTCCTGCTATTAAAACAGGCATATCAGGAAATGCTCTTGTTGCTCCCTTTCTATGAACATAATATTTTTTACCCTTTATTTTTTCAAGCTTTACAATGTTATGGCAGATACCATAAACAGTCTGCATGTTCATCTCTTCCCATGATTTTTTAAACACTTTTTCAAATGTTTCTCTTATCCATTGGGTCATAACAAGCCTGTTTGTAAATGAATAATTAACAGCACATTTCATTGCACTGTAGTAATCCTGTCCTTCTTTTGAGTTAACAGGAGCGCATGCAAGCTGCCTGTCAGGAAGCTGTATATTGTATTTTTTAACAGCTTTCTCCTGTATTTTAAGATAATCTGTTGCAATCTGGTGTCCAAAACCCCTGCTTCCACAGTGAAGCATAATCAAGACCTGGTCTTTATCAACAATCCCTAGTTTTTTTGCATATTCTTTGTCATAAATATCACTTACTTTTTGGATTTCAAGAAAATGGTTTCCTGCTCCTAAAGTGCCAAGCTGCGGTAATCCTCTTTTTTTTGCAAGGTCAGAAACCTTTGAAGGATCAGCTCCAGACATGCACCCATTTTCCTCTGTTTTTTTTATATCTTCCTTTGTTCCATACCCATTTTCAACAGCCCAGTTAACTCCGTTAGTCATAACACTATCAAGCTCATTATAATTTAACCTTAGTTTTCCCTTTGAGCCAACACCACATGGAATTGCATTGAATAATGCAGGAACAAGTTCTTTTAATTTTTCCCTGACTTCATTGACTGTTAGGTTTGTTCTTATAGAGTTTATTCCACAGTTTATATCAAAGCCACATAAACCTGCTGAGATTATTCCTTTTTCACTGTCAAATGCACTTACTGCACCCATTGGCAGACCATAACCAAAATGCATGTCTGGCAGTCCAATAACAGGCTCAACCACTCCTGGCAGACAGGCTACATTTGTAAGCTGTTGAACAGCATCTTCTTCTATACTATCTAATATTTTTTTGTTTGCAATAATCTTTGCATCAACATTCATTCCATTTCTTGCTGTTTTTGGCAATAACCATTCATAATCATTTATTTTCTGAATTTTTTCTTTCATTTTAACACCTAAATATCCAAGCTAATTGTTACTTTAAAATTATCTTTTATTTTTTCAAGCTTTAGCTTATAATATGTTACTCCCTTAACTACAATCCCCGCTTTTTCAGGGCTTATGGGTTCTCCATATATATTTGCCTTTAAATTATCCTCGCTGATTTCAATTATATCAAACCTTGAAAAAAACATTTCATCTGTATCAACAAGAGCAATAATCTCCTGCAGCCAGTTAACCATAAGATCTTCTATAGAATCGCCTTTAAGTTCTACACTAAGAGATTTTTCTTCTCCTACTTTCTTAATATCACAGATAATGCTTGAAAGCGCAATTGCTGAATTCCCAAACAGTTCCTTTAGACTTTTTCCGTAGGCTTCAAAAAGCACATCTGATGTAAGGTCATCTATAAATTTATATTTTTCCATCTTTAATAAGTTACAACTTCATTTAATTCAAATGGTTTTTCTTCTTTATCTTCTTCCTTTTTTTCTTCTGTTGAGCTGTCAAACATGTTAAATGTTCCTTCAGAGACTTCTGGTGCTTCCTTATTTTCATCCACTGATTCGTATTCCCCTCCAATAAGGCTTGAGAGCATATTTATCAGTTTTTTAATCTCCTCAGCAGAATCCTCTTTTGTGTCTATTGTGATTTTCATAAGGCAACCTCCTTTTTGTGAATAATTAATGTATTAGCCTATTCTTATTTAAACATTTCTGAAAAGCATACAAAAATTTTATTAAGTTCCTCTTATTATCATTGTTAAATGTCAGACCCCTTATTAGATTTCAAAAAAAGCATCAACAACTTAAGGAATTCTCTTAACAATGTAATTTCTAAGAAGTTAAACATGAAAAAATATGGAAATAAAAGATTGTTTGATTTCAGGCAGAACAAAGAGGATTATATAAGAGCATCTCTTTTTAATTCAATGAAAGAGCTCAAGTCATCTGCATGGGCTCTTTCTAGAATTTATAACATAAATAAATCAAATGAAAATAATATAATAAAAATATTAGAAATTATTATAAAAATTGAAAAAAAATATGAAATGTCTAATTTTGAGGACATGCTTTCCTGCCTTGATGATATAGCTGAAATAACAGCATTGCTTAAATCTAAAACAGTGAAAGAAGATGAACTAAACTTTGATATTCCAACACTTCCGTTAAGCATAGAACCAGATGTTATGGCTGATATAAGGGAACTTAAGCGCTGTTTTAATGCAAAATGCTACCGTTCATCAACAATACTTTGCGGCAGGATATTAGAAACTGCCTTACATAGAAAATACTTTGAAGCAACAAATAAAGACATACTTGAAACCAGCCCTGGGATTGGCCTAGGTAATTTAATAGCAAAACTCAATAATAAGGTTGAGTTTGACCCTGGTATAAAAGACCAGATTCACCTAATAAACAAAGTAAGAATCTCATCTGTTCATAAGAAAAAAGATGCATTTTTCCCAACAAAGCAGCAGGCTTATGCAATAATACTTTATACTCTTGATATATTAAAAAAATTATTTAAACAATAAGACTACCTTAAAAAAATCTTATTGTTTGAGTTTAAAAGAACATAAAATAATGTTTTATATTTCTCCGGATTGTCAAAGATAGTTTTCAATGCGTCAACAGTTTTATCAAACTTCCATTTAAGTTCCTGGGCAAACTCTTTTGCGGGTATTTCATTTTTCTTTGTTCTTAGAGAAATAAATACACTATTCATTTTTTCAAGGTCTTTTTCATTAATTTGCTGTATTTTCATTTCTTCCTTACTTTTTCTAATGTTGCCTCAAGTTTTGCAACAGCATCATCTGCTTCTTTCCTACTTTTAACACCTGTGCAAACTATTTTGCCATTAGAGAACAGCAAAAAACTTGCCTTTGGATCTTTAATTTTATAAACTAAACCTGGAAATTGTTCTGGTTCATATTCAACATTTCTTAATTTCATAACTAAATCATTAAGGTTAAGTGCAAAACCCAAAGCTCCTGAAGCAACCATATTTTGCACATGTATTTCAGGTTCAATAGTTATTTTTACTTTTACTCTTTCTAAAAGTTCCATTATCTTATGAATAGCTTCTTTTACCTCTTTCATTGTCTTTGCGCCTGTACAGACAACTCTTCCAGTTGTAAAAAGAAGTGCTGATGATTTTGGTGTTTTTAATCTTATAACAAGACCTGGAAATTGTTCTGGATTGTATTCTGTATTTGGCAGAGTTGATGCTATTTTCTCTAAATTTAATAGATGCTTAAAGTCTGTAGAAACAACCATATTGACAATTCTTATTCCTTTAGCCATTTTTAAACCCCCTTATAAAGCCTTTTTAAAAGCCTTTTAAATGAATAAAAACTACTTACTCATAAATCTTTCGGTTTTTAAACAAGGATTTCATGATTTTAAACTTATTATAATATTCCTAGAAAGTTTTAAATAATTGTACAATGATTAAAAATTAGATAACAATGAAAAAAAGGTCATTTTTCATATCAATCATAGCTGGCTTAGCAATTTTTATTTTAGTATTTTGGAAAATAGGCATAACCAATATAATTGCTGTCATTAGCTTAATTTCTCCACTAAAGTTTTTGTTTGCTCTTTGTGTTATGCTGATTGCAATACTTTTTTCTGTCTTGAAATGGCAGATTATTTTAAAAACACAAGGGTATAATATAAATTTTATAAAACTCTTTTTTATTAAGCTTGTTGGTTATTCAGTTGGTTGTATAATACCTTCTGCAAACCTTGGTGGCGAGCCTGTAAGGGTAATAATATTAAAAAAAGAATCAGATATTCCCCTTACAAAAAACATAGCATCAGTAATTGTAGATAAATCATTAGAAATAACAGTTGGTTTTTTATTTCTTTTGCTTGCTGTGTTTCTCTTGCTGATTAGTTATACACTTCCAAAAAATACGATTGTTATTTTGATATTTGCAGTTGGATTTCTTTTAATTATGATATACTTATTTTATACAAAAACATTAAGCAATAAAGGCTTTTTCAGTTCTGTCATAAAATTTTTAAGAATTGACAGAATAAATTTTATAAAAAATATTAAAAAAAACATAGAAAAAACTGAGGAGCAAGTTTCTAAATTCTTTAGAAAGCAAAAAATAGCATCCTTAATTGCAATTATACTTTCAGTTATTATGCAGATTATTTTCATAATTAACTATAAGCTAATCCTTTCTTTCTTGGGATATGATGTAACAATAATACAGGCACTTTTAATCCTTTCCTTGTCATCATTTGCTTATCTTATTCCTATTCCGGGAGCGATTGGCACTTATGAATTGGCTATGGCAATAATATTTACCCTGCTTGGTATTGGCGCTGAAACAGGTGTTGCTTTCAGCCTTATAATAAGGTGCCTTAATATTGTAATAATAAGTATTGGCATGATATTTCTCTCACATTTTGGTATTAAACTAAGCAAGACAGTTATTCAGAATAAAAAGAATTAGAAACCTAAAAAAAGAAAGTTTTAAATATAAGTTTATGTACATTTCATAAAAGACTGAAATTTGTGAAATTTAGGATAAAATGGCCAATGGATTTGAAAAAGAGTTTATGAATAGGATTAGCAGGATTTGTAAGCAGTGGGGATTTGGAGAGCCTGCTGGACGCATATGGGGACTTTTGCTTCTTAAAAACAAGCCCTTAACACAAAAAGAGATAGTGGAAGAGAGCGGTTATAGTTTAAGTCTTATAAGCCCAAACCTTAACATTTTACAAAAATTTGGAATGGTGTCAATTGTTGGCAAGCAGAGTAAAAAAAGGTTATACCTTTCTACAGCATCTTTTATTGAGTCATTTGAGAGGGCATTAAAAGACCTTATGGAGAAAGATGTCAAGCCATTAATTAGTCTGCTGTCATTCAGTATGGCTGATGTCAAAGACAAAAAAATAAAAAAAAGATTTAATATACTAATCAATGAGTATAAGGAAACAGACAAATTCATAAACATTTTTTTAAGACTGTTATCAGTAAGAAAAACATTCAGTGTAGGTAAACTGAAAGAGTATATTGCTCAAAAAATTGTATAAAAAATAAAAGGAGGTTAAAAAAATGGTAAATGTATGGATATGGGTTGCTTTAGCAGTTGTAGTATTAGCCCTTCTCTACTATTTCTTCGTTATGAAGAAAAAATAGTTAATTAATAGGATTTAAAGCTGTTAAGGCTTTATTTTTTATTTTAATTAAATTTTATTTTTATTTATTTTATTTTTATTATTTGATGATTTGAAAATGAAACTAAATGCTAAATCTGTCATTAAAAGACCAAAAATAGGTCTCGTGCTTGGAAGCGGAGGTGCAAGAGGGATCGCCCATATTGGCGTGCTAAAGGTTTTAGAGAAAAACAATATTCCAATAGATTATATTGCAGGTGTAAGCTCTGGTGCATTAATAGGAGCATACTATGCTCTCAACACTGAAATAGATGGAATAGAAAAAGTTGCCATAGAAACAACAAAAAAAGGGCTTCTTACTCTTATAGACCCATCAAATCCTAAGAAGGCATTGATTAAGGGAAACAAAATTAAGAATTTTATAAAAAATCTTTTGAATGACAGAGATTTTAAGGATGTTAAAATACCCTTAACTATTGTTGTAACTGATCTTGAAAAAGGCCGAGAGGTTCATATAAAAAAAGGGAATCTTGCAGATGCTGTGAGGGCAAGTGTTGGTATTCCAGGTATATTTTATCCTGCGAGATTAAATAATAAATGGTTTGTTGACGGTGGTCTCATAAATGCAACACCTGTTGATGTAGCTAAAGGTATGGGTGCTGACTTTGTTATTGCCATTGACTTAACAATGGGCAGCGAAGTAACATTTAAAAATCCAACAATTGTTGAAATACTAATACAATCTTTTGATATACTGAGAACAGAACTTACAAAGATGAAGATTCAATCAGTCAAGGATTTAATTTTAATACAGCCAACTATTCATAATAAGAATGGAATTGATTCATTAAGATTTTATGATGCCAAAAGGTTCATAAAGGCCGGTGAAAAAGCAACTGAAAAGGCCATGCCTGAAATCAAGAGAAAAATAAAAGAGTTTTCTAATAACTAACTAGAAAAGCCTCGAGAGGGAGTTGCACCCCCGACCTGCAGATTACGAATCTGCTGCTCTGGCTAACTAAGCTACCGAGGCAATTACATAATTAAAGATGTTTTAGCAGTTCTTCTTTGTTTGGAAACTTTTTCTGGCACTCAAAGCATATAGCATGTTTTTTGGCTTTCTCATCCTTTACATAAGTACCTAATATTTTCTTTAAAAAAGTCTCCTCAATCTTTTTCTTGCATATTTCGCATTTCATAAACCAAGGTTAAATTATGGCTTTATAAACCTTTTTAAGATATTAAACTCTTTTTAAATTAAAATAAAAAGATATAAATAGTTTTAATAATTATGAACTTTAGAAAGAGGATGATTGAGATAAGAATTCATGGAAGGGGTGGCCAGGGAGCTGTTACAACAGGCCAGATAATGGCAATAGCGGCTTTTGATGATGGCAAGCAAAGCCAGACATTTCCAATGTTTGGTGTTGAAAGAGCAGGAGCACCTGTCCAGGCATTTGCAAGGATTTCTGATGAAAAAATAAATATAAGAAGTCAGGTATATAACCCAAATATAGTCATTGTTTTAGATGCCTCTTTGCTTGAAACAGTTGATGTAACATCCGGATTAAAGGAAAAAGGCACATTAATAATTAACACAAACAAAAAGCCAGCTGATTTAAGCATAAAGGGAAACTTCAATATTCATACTGTTGATGCAACATCAATTGCATTAAAGATTTTTGGAAGGCCAATTGTAAACACACCAATGCTTGGAGCATTTTCAAAAATAACAAGGGAAATTTCATTAAAATCATTAATCAAAGCAATCGATGAAACATTTTTAAAAACAAAAGGAAAAAAAATAGCTGAGCTTAATAAAGAGGCAATAACAGCTGTTTATAATCAGACAAAATGACAAAACCAAAAATTAGTGTTGGAGCAGTAATAGAAGAGCCAGGCTCAACAATAAAAAACAAGACAGGCGGCTGGAGATCTTTCAGGCCAGTTATAGATCAGACAAAATGCATAAAATGCGGAACCTGCTGGAAATTCTGCCCAGATAATGCAGTAAGAAAAAATGAGAAAGGCGAGTTTGAAATTAACTATGATTACTGCAAGGGCTGCGGAATATGCGCAAAAGAATGCCCTGTTAAGGCAATAAAAATGGTGAAAGAGGAGAAATGAAAAAAGTAATTGAAGCAAGCACTGCTGTAGCACTTGGTGTAAAGCTATGCAATCCAGCAGTTATACCTATGTATCCCATCACTCCTCAAACGCATATTGTTGAAAGGCTTGCAGATTACATAAATGATGGCCTATTAAAATCAGAGATGATTCATGTAGAGTCAGAGCATAGTGCTATCTCTGCTGCCCTTGGCTCGGAGGCAACAGGTGTGAGAACTTTCACAGCTACTGCTTCGCAAGGATTGGCTTTAATGCATGAAATTCTTTTTGTAGTTTCAGGAATGAGGCTTCCTATTGTAATGGCTGTTGCAAATCGTGCTTTAAGTGCTCCAATAAACATCTGGAATGACCACCAGGATTCTGTATCAGCACGAGACGCAGGATGGATACAGCTTTATGTTGAATCAGCACAGGAAGCAATTGACACAATAATTCAGGCATACAAAATAGCAGAAAACAGGAAAGTTTTACTCCCTGTTATGGTCTGCTTAGATGGATTTACCTTAAGCCATGTTTATGAACCAGTTGATATTCCTGAGAAAAAAGATGTTGACAAATTTCTTCCAAAATATAATCCTTTATTCAAGCTTGACCCAGAAAAGCCAGTTACAATGGGACCAATCGGATTTCCAAACACTTACATGGATTTCAGAAAGGAAACGCACGAGGCAATGCTAAACTCAATGGAGGTAATTAAAGATACTAACAAAGAGTTTAAAAAATCTTTTAACAGGCCTTATGGAAACGGTCTAATTGAAACTTATAAAATAAATGATGCTGAATATGCTGTTGCAACAATGGGAACAGCATGCGGGACAACAAGAGTTGTTGTTGACGAGCTAAGAAAACAGGGCAAGAAAGTTGGCTTGATAAAAATAAAATCATTCAGGCCATTTCCTAAAGAAGAAATAATAAGTTGTTGCAAAAACATCAAGGGAATTGCAGTTATTGATAGGAACATTTCATTAGGAAATGGAGGTGCTCTTTATTTAGAACTTACATCCTCATTTTATAATCAAAAGAAAAAACCAATAATAAATGGCTTT
>Ga0075115_10001414_pt1 | contig 11667 bp, 26 predicted proteins | sample AntAceMetag02UKH_FD_69785 | JGI IMG/M metagenome (GOLD analysis project Ga0075115, IMG submission 69785) | Saline lake microbial communities from Ace Lake, Antarctica - Antarctic Ace Lake Metagenome 02UKH | ecosystem: Environmental > Aquatic > Non-marine Saline and Alkaline > Saline | place... | reverse complement strand
TTTTCAAGTTAAAAACCTTTAATTACTTTAAGAGAGTTACTTAATGTCTTCACTACGTTCAGACGAGTCTGATTCATCCCCCACCACAAGGGTAGGGGTTTTCTCAGACAACAATATAAAGAATTAATTAACAAACAGATAGAGGCGGATAGGAACTGGTTTTCTATACGACAACAAGAAAAGCACCTTAGGGATATTGTTGGAGGTTTACCTCCTTCATCATATTCTGATTTTATATTATTTTTTAAATGTATCTATTTAGTTCTTCAAGAAATGGAAGATAATAAGCAGAATTACATTAAGCTAAATAAAGAAGAAAGTTATTTACTTGAAGATAAAACAGCAGGAGGCTGTTTATTAAGAATATCTAAAGAGCAAACTAAGAATAAAATACTGATGGATTCTCGATCCCTGTGCGTTCAAAAATTAGATGCCACAGATTATTTGAGAAAAAGTATCTGGGGAAGTATTTTTTTTAAAAGACATTCAATTCTTGATATGCTTAATAAATATCCGTTTTTATATAACGATGTAGATATAGTAACCCTATTCCAATGTCTCTCACTTGTTCTATTAGAACTTGAATTTAGAGATATGGAAATAGATATTATTTACAACTCTAAAGAATAATTTCATACTTTTGCGTAAGTCCTTTCCCCATATAGACTTAAAAAATAAAATAATTTTGTAGAAAGTTGTTGACAACAAGTCAAAAATAGGTTACAATATGCGCCAGATGAACATAAATAGATAGTATAAAGGAGTAGCACTTATGGATCGTAGGTATAAAGGTGAAGTTGACAGTTTCTGGATTTTTATGGTTTTTCTCTTTGTGCTGTTGCCACTGGGAAAAACGTTTTTGAATAAGATTAATGTTGTTTCAACAGAAAAAGCCCAAAAGATTGAAGCTGTTCTTAAAGAAGAAGATTCCTCAAAGACTATAGATATCGATAAAGAGGCTACCGAGGCTACTAAAAATACTTCAAAAAAAACTATAAATATTATTACTCCGTCAGGTGGTGGGTATGAAAAGGTAGAAGTAATATCTAACTCCATATCAGCCCAAAAGGACAGGAGGGTCCAGTTTGAGGTAGCTGAGAATACTGTTTCCGCAAAGATGAAATCACCCAGTGGTAAAGAGGTCTCTATGAGGGGTATTAGCGGTGGTATTATTAAGTATTCGTTTGATGAGGTGGGTAGATGGGAAGTAGATGCATATGATAAAGATGGTTTTATTTCGGATTGGATTAGAGTAGATATATTTTAGGGGAAGATATGATAATTGTTATAGTTGCTGTAGTTTTTTGGCTCCGGATAATTATTGTTAGTGAATTTAGGACTAATATAGTAAGATACTCATACGCTTATTATCAAAAGTTGAAAGAAGTTGGAGGAAAAGATATTAGAGCAAATGATGTGGAATTGATGCAAAGTTATATGCAAGGTCATGCAGCAGTTGATATCTTTTTAAAATTATGGTTGTGGAGTGCACGTAGCTTCTGCCACGATAAAAAGATGTACGATCTCGGTAAAAAATATTACTTGTTCTATCAACAAGAAAACAGAAATAGAATTGAGAATACTAAGAGGGATTTTGATGAGAGGTATAAAAAATTTAGTAAGTGATTTAGGAACTGAGACTAAAGATATTCCTACAACCAACTCCTATAATAATAGGGATTGTTAATTACCTACCACAAAGATGGGGTAAAAATCGATATTTATATTTTTTCCAGCCGGAGAAAAATAAATAAGCATAGGATTGAAAAGATTATTTTTTATAAAGAAGATTATTATGCAAAGATCGTATTTCGTGAATTTGATGACTTCCAAGATGGTAGCAATAGCACCTTTGAAAGATCCTGAAAAAATGGCTCATGTTTTATATTTCTGTGCTAAGACCTATCCTAATAGCATTTTTAAAAGAAATTTTCCAGTAGCTATCAGTAATACAGCACAATTTCTAAAAAGAGGGTATGGTTGGAAATTTATAGATATAACTAGGTGTTGTACTATTTTGGCTCAGCTAACTAAGTATATGAGGATGTCAAATGGGTAAGTTAAGAAAATTTCGTACAATAGTGTTAACTGTTGTAGGCTTTGTGTCGGGTTTGATTGTTACCTTTCAATGGATGGGTCATGATGACGGACGTAGCGTTTTTAATATGTTGAAGAGACCTGATGTCATTGAGAGGGAAGTAAAAATAGTTGTCTATGAACCCCTAATTATTTCTGATAACTATGATATTATGGCGATGAACAAAAAATATAGAGAGACATTAATTAGAGTAGAGGTATATCTTGCACAATCTAAGACTGGCGTTTCAGATCAGAACAAGATAAAAGCAGAAGTTGTAAAGGCTTTGAAGTACACTGTTAAATCTAAAAATAGTAGTTTATAGGAAGAAAATGATTTTTATCATAATTAACCTCTGTTTTGTATTGTTGTTGACATATTGTATTAATATGTTTTCCTTTTCTGTCATGGGATATTATAAGGTATCACCTGAGTCCCCCAAAGAAAGTATGAACTCTGCTTCTTTGAAGATAATGTTTATACCAATTATGGGTCAGATTATTACTACGCTATTACTTATATCGGCTTTATTTCTAGTCTTTAATAAAAGATATAGAGAATACTGTCAGCAACAAAAAAAAGAATACGAAGGAAAATAATATGGATTTTATATGGTGGTGTCTTCAAGCGAATCTTAAGATAGCATTTATTGCTTTAATCTGTACGATCTTTTTTGTGGCTACGGTAAATATGTTCTGTATCGAAGGCTTCTTAAAAAAATCTGCATCAGCTGAAAGTCTTGCACAGTTATTTCTGTATTGTTTAGTTCCTATATTAAACATATTTTTTAGTGTGATAGTTTTAATCTGTGGGGTGGGAATCCTATGTAATAAAAAGGAAAGGGAGAGATTTAGAGAAGCTATCGAGAAACAGGCTGCTGAAAAAGAATAAATATTCTACTCATCTTAACATACTACATAAGTCCTTATCTCTCAAAGAGTTAGAAAAGTTCATTTTTTTCCAGCCGGAGAAAAAATTATTATTATAGAAATAGAAAGTACTTGCAATAAGTAATCAATTATGATAAGATGTTGACAACAAAATAATTAATGGAGTGTAGAATATGACATGGATTAGTGTAAAAAGTAGACCACCTGAGACAGGTGAAGAACTTATTGTGTCGTACCTTATAGATGGGATTAAACAGAATACAACATTGGCAAAGAAAGTAGGAAGAGATCCTGAAACACATGAACCTATTTTTGCAACTATTGAAAGAGGTACTATTCTAAATCATAACAAATATAGAGTTACACATTATATGCCTAAACCTGATAATCCAATACTAATTGATACAGATATGGAGTAATAAAATGATTTGGTACGAAGATGAAAAAAAAGTATTCAAAGGTGGAGAACTTGCTTTCTTTACAAAAATGATATCTCATTTTCTTAATGATTTAGAGGAGCAAAAAAATTGGAGTGGGAATGAAGGTTCCAGAGGGTGCATAATCAATAGTCCTGTTATAGAGTGTCTTAATTGGCAACAACAATGTGTTGTTTTTTATCTGTTTTTGCAGGGGATTTCCAATCCAAGATTATTTAAAAGAATTAATAATGAAAATGTGCCTCTATATGATCATGTTATATTCGGAATCTTTAATTATGTAAGCGATGAAATTAATGATGATGAGGATACGGATGGATATTATAGAGAATTATTTTTCAATCTTTTGAAAGAGAATAACTGGTGGTATCCAAATGAAGAACAGATAGCAGCAGGTGATGAAGGAGATTTGATGCCATCATCTTATACCGAAATAGAAAAAGATACTTGGATTGATATGTGTGAACATGCAAACGATGAATATGCAATTGACTATGATAGTGACATGTACTGGTCTTTTCTCGATGTTAATCCAAATACTACAAGAATATTAAAAAAGTTTACTATTGCAGATTATAATGATGCATATGTTGTTGAATTTCCTCAATATACGAGAGATGATGGAAATGCTTGTTTGGAATCGGCATTAAGATTATGTGAAAAATTACAAAAAAAGTTGGAAGAAGAAAAGACGAAAATATAAAAAATGAAGAAAAGGAAAGAATTAAGAGATGAAAGATAAGAACGGAAAATTGATTTGTTTGGAAGATTACGAAGCTAAGACTGCAATAGGTGTGCAGATAGGAAGAACTAGGCATAAGTTATGGGTATGCATTGATGGTGTAGCTGTTCTTAGAGTCAGATCACCTATAATCGAATTTGATGATTTGAGTTCAAAAAATTCAAAAGGGAAATGAGTAAATGAAAATTGACATTCAAATACAAGCATGATCAGGTTCTTGCTAATCCAATTATAACTAGGTAAGTAATTAAGAAGTAGATCAATGATTTGGTATGACGGTAAAAAGAAAATAATGGCTGAAATAAGAATTTGGGCAAAACGAAGATTTGATCTTTATGATATAGAAGATTTAATTACTGGGGAACATTGTGGTTGTTGTGGGAGTTGGGTCCCTAATGAAATAGTTGTAAAAGACTGGCCTTGGTGTGTCTGCCCTATTTGTTCGGGTGGAAAGTGTTTAACAAAACAAACAGAAATTAAACCAGCAACTCTTATTATAAATTAGATGCGAAGAAAATATAAAAAAAAGGCAATTACAGAATGACAACAGCAATTAAAACACAATTTGAATTTCATAAAGTAGGTAAGAAATTTACTGATGGAAAAGAGATTGCAGGATGGTGGTTGTATATCACAGATAGAAAACAACTTAATAGATGGTTGCATTATAATGCTAGAGACATGGTTCAGATTTGGAAAGATATAAAAGACTCCCCTAATTTCAAAGAGGGACATTGTAGAACTATCAGAGCAGGAATGTTTAAATCTGCTCTTTGGTGTGAAATGGAAAAACGGGTAAAAGCAAATGATACTGATGGATCGGAAGAATTTAAAATGAGTATGCCTGATTGTTTAAATTTTTTAGAGTATTTTTCAACCAAATCAGCGATTAATATATTTGATAAAAATGGTTTAGTTTACGTTAATAGAAAAGGTGCTTGTAGACATACCACTTTAAATATAGCAAAGTTAGAAGAGGGGATACTTGACACTTACAAAACTAAAAAATTAGTTTTTCCTATCTTAACAAAAAATGATGTAAAAATCTCTAAATGGCAAGGAGGAAATCATTTTTATTTGCAGGTAAATGGTTGTAGTGTTAGCGTAAAAAACGGGAACGGATGGGAACATAATTGGAAAACTATAGAAGCCGTAGAAAAAGCAAGAACAAGATATATCAGAAATTGTAGACGTAGAATTAAAAAGAATTAAAAAGAATTAAAAAGAATTAAAATGAAGAAAAAAGAATTAAAATGAAGAAAAAAGAACTGACATATAAACAAATAAGAGAAATTCGTGCGGATATTCCCGAAGGCACAAAAGGGGATTGGAAGATTGAACTTTTTGTTGTAGATAAAGAGGGAGCAGATCACCATAATATGCAATGTGCCATGCATGGTGGTAGACGAACTATTGTTGAGGGTACATATACACGGTTGAAAAAAAATGGTTCTATTATCATGTCTGATACTCCTGCCGAACAGGACGACCATATGGAGTTTATTCAGAGAGCTAAAGGTGATGTTCTTATAAATGGTTTGGGTATGGGATGGGTTATAGAGGTACTTCTTAGATTGCCTCAGGTGACATCCCTAACAGTAATAGAAATATCACAAAATCTGATAGATTTAGTTGCTCCGCACTATAAAGCAAAAGATAAAGAAAATAAATTGAATATTATTTGTGCCGATGCTTTTGAGTGGAAACCACCAAAAGGTCAAAGGTATGGTGCTGTATGGCATGATATATGGGATAATATTTGTGGTGATAATGTAGAAGACATGAAAAAATTGCACCGTAAGTACGGACGGAGAACTGATTATCAAAGTAGTTGGTGTAGATGGGAATGTGAACAAAAAAATAAAGTAAATTATAACTATGGATGGTGATCAGTAATTAGATTTAAAGATTTTATGGCACTTATGAAAAAAATAGGAAGTAATAATTAAGGCATATTAGGAGCATATCGTGTCACAAGTAAGTATGCATAATCATATTGAAGTTAGGAAATATAAACGTGGTTTGTATCTGTATTTGTTAAAAAGAGGTTTTGATAATTTAACAGAACCTGAAAAAAAAATTATTGAAAATCTGTGTATGGATGATGATATACAATTGTTATTGGTTAATGGTGCAGCGTTTGAGGAAGAGTTATAATGATAGAAAAAAACAAATGTATCTTTAATCTAATTGAGCCAGGTCACACAGATTGGAAGCAGGTACTGGAAGATAAGGCTATATTAAAACAGGCAGCAAAATTCTTAGAAATATCTGAAATCGAAATTCAGTTAGAAGAATTAAAGAAACTGCAGAAAGATTATGATGAGCGGCTACTAGATATGTGGCAGGTTGGAGATGTTTACACAAAAGCTGCAGATGCATTAGCAACAGCCTATATCCGTAAATTAGGGGTGTTAAGAGAATTGCACTGGACTTGTGCTTTGGATCGAAAAAAACATCCTTATCTTATTGCTAGAGAAAAAGTATATTGTGGTTGCCCTGCTGAACTATTAAGTTTAACATGGATATCAGAACATTGTTCTTTTACTGTTGAAAGTTATAATTGTGGAAAACAAAATTATAAGAATGTTTTTCTTCGATTCGATGACGGAGATATAACTTTAGGTTGTAGTGATGTAGGGTTGCTATGGAGATTTTTACAAGAGTGGGGTGTCGAAGCAGATATGAGTGAATTAGAACAGGTTGTTAATGAAGCTAAAGTTGATTTCGAAACAAAACAAAATGTTTTGGATAGTTTCAGAAAGAATCAAGATGACTGAAAAAATTAACTATGGGGACCAATTGGGTTTATTTAAAAAAGAAGATGCTATTAAAGAATGGCAAAAAGGGGGAAACACTCATCCTATGACTTGTGGGAAGTGTGAGAACAAAGATCCATTAGTACCTTTTATTGTTTTACCTGAAGATAAGAATATAGGAATAAGTTTAGGCACTCAATCAAATGCTAAAGTTATGGTAAAGTGTAAATCTTGTGGTCATGTTCAGGAGGATATCCCTGATTGTATTTATCAATGGTTTTTAAGTGAGCATATGTCACATAAAATTCCGTTTGGTCAACTTGTAGAAGTAGAAATAGATAATGGTTCTCAGTATCAATCAGATAGTGGCGTAGTATGTACTTCCATAAAAGGAACTTTTCATTTATTTGTTATTGGATATATGAGAGACTGTGATGGTGAACCTCTTTATATAGTGGGAGATATACCTGTTAAATATCAAAATACGGGGTCTTCCATAAGTGACTCTATATATTATAAAAGATTTTGTACGTATGTTTCTTTGGGTCATGGAGAAAAAAGTTTAACAGTGTTAGATGTACCTTTAGTAAAAATGTATAATACTATGAACGAGTATCTAGAAATAGATATTTAGGGAGTGATATTATGATCAAGTTTGCCCATCTTAAACTTACTGAAAAAGAATTTAAAAGATTGCATTTGAAAATAATGCTTCACGATGATATTATTAAAGCTTTAAAAAAGATACAAGAACAAAATATGAAAAAATGGCATTGTTCTTATTGTTGGAATGCTGTTTGGGATGATATGCAAAACAGATGTATCGTTATGACAAAAGAAGAAAAAGTTTTAGTATTTAAAAATATTTTTGATGAAATAGTGAATATTTACAAAAAAGATAAAGACTGTGACAGAATGTCTTTTTGTCATATTGAAACATTCGATGTGTTAACGGCTATGTTTGCAAGAGATCAAATATCAGAATGTTAAGGTTCTATTATGATTGAAAAAGATTTTGTAGTAACAAAAAGTTCACAATTACATATTAATCAGATTATGAGATTACAGATTTGTTACGATCATATTGTTAAATGTTCAGAGTATGCAGCTATTGCCCACAAAGAACAATTTCGGAAAGATAAGAAAACTCCTTATATTGTTCATCCTGCAAGAGTAGCGATGTTAGTTGCACAAAGTAAAATATCTTCTACGGAAACAATATGTGCCGCGTGGTTACATGATGTGATAGAAGATTGTTCTGAAGATTCTGTGGGTCAAATTGTAAAGAACCATGAAGACGGATTACATGATTTTCTTACGTTAACTTTTGATATACGAGAGATCACTGATGTTATGGATATGGTTATTGATTTGACAAAAGATCCTGATTTTGATAGGGATAAATCGGTACGAAATAAAATTTACTACCAACATCTTAATAAAACAGGTCGAGATGCATCAATTATAATCAAACTTTGTGATAGGATAGATAATGTTCTAACAGTCCAATGTTTTTCTCCTGATGGTCAAAAATACTATCTAAAAGATACTGTTACTATGATTAGAATACTCGGTCAGAGAGCTAAACAGATAGATGGAGATGTGCTGGGAATACTAAAAACTGTATTGAGAAACCAAAGTAAAATGTGTGGGGTCTCTATAAAAGAAATGTAGATTAAAATGGAAAATGTCTTGACTTTCTATTTGCTTTGTGCTATAATACTTTAAGGTAAATAAAAATGAATCTTAACAGAGTTGACAATTTGACAGAGACATATAAGTCCTTACTGGAAAATAAGTTATCCGTTCAAGAAAGAAAGGTTTTTGTTAGTATAATTCAAGTTCTTAATGGGAAACAAAAATTTACTTTCAAAGATATAAAAAGAAAAACAGGTTTGAAACAAAATAATCATATAGCGGCTGTACTTACGAGATTGGTTAAAAAAGGTGTAATAGTTAAAGAAAAAAGAGGACAGTATAAAGTTCCTGATGAGGATCTTATTAACCATATTAATGTTAGTGTTTTAGAAAGGAATGTGTAGAATGAATCTTTTAAAATTATTAGTTGCGTTGGTGATATTTTTTGCCCTTTGTTGTGGTGCTTATAAAGTAGTTCAGAAAAAGGACATAGAATATCAGGGAAAAAAAATGAAGCGTCTATCTCGTGAGGTGGAGATTTATCATTATGGTATGTCTATCTTACCAGAAGAACAAAGAAATGAGACATTATTGGCTGGTGTTAGTGTTAAGTTTCCTTCAGAGGATAAAAAACAACTTGCTACAATGTTGTGTATCGAGATAAAAGACAAAAAAGAAGATCCAAATAACTGATACAAAGGGGTATAAACGATGCAATTAGCAATTACTACAAATAGTTGGCACTATAAATATTATAAATGTCTTAAAAATCTATGGGGATGGAAGACACCTGAATATACAACACTATGTGCATATTCTCAGATTATAGTGTGGCTCTCTGTACTTACATTAATATGTTCTTCTTTTTTATCTATCGGGTGGTTTCTGCTTAAAATTCACAGGTTTCTTTACAAGATGATGGCAAAAACTAAATATACAACAAAAGTTATTAACCTCCTTGACAAGTACGTAGCATGGGGAAGTTTCTTGGAAAGTCAGACAGATAAAATGGAGACATCACCAGCTTTTAACTGTATCTCTCTAACCTTAATGCATATTTTTGTTGTTTTATCAAGTGCTACGATATTAGGGGTAGTCGGTTTCGGAACTTGGAAATTCATATTTCTTATACCTAAAATACCTTCTGTTTTATGGATGATAGTTCTTTATTCCGGGTTTTCTCTATTTGTTATTTTTTCACTAATTGGTTATGTTCTAACTCATATAGGGATAGGTTCGGCGTGTTTAATAGCTATTTTGATTCATGTTTTACCTGTTCTTCTTATATGGATTTTTAAAATATTTTGTTTTTTACTTTTAGTGGTAGGTATTGCTACACCTGTTACATATCTTGTACTTCTTATTTCTCGTTCTCAACGGGTTAAAGATTGGCTTATCTTTAGATATAATGGTTTTGCTTCTGCAAGAAAGAATAGGGTTGAATTAATAGAACAACTGAAGGAAGAGGCTAAACAACGAAAAGTAGAAGTGAGGTATAAAATTTCTCAACCTATAGTTAAATCATTCTTGAAAAAGATCGGTGCTGCTATCGCTAAATTCTTCGAGTCTAAAAATAAAGTAACGGCGGATATAAGGGGCAAAGAACGATTGGTAAAAGTTATGAGTGGTTTTCTTTTGATTTGGAATATTCTGAAAGCCGCTAAAGACGGTGTATGTCCCTTTATTGAGTTCGTAGAACCCGAAAATATTACCGTCAGTAAGATTAAGGAAGATGATAATAGAAATATTAATTAGAATATTTATAATTGGTTGGCCTATTTGTGGTGTGATAGGTTATATATTGAGATTACTACCAAAGCAAACACGACCTGCTAAACCTAATTTATGGATAATGGCTTTTATAATTCATACGATCATGGGGTATATAAGCTTGCTGTATGGATATGTGTGTTATGCAAGTAGAAATAATTCGATAAGTGAAAGGTAATAGTTATGGACTCAATAGGAATGTATTCAGCAGTATTGGGTTTTTGTGTGGGAGCAGGACTGGGTATGATGTTTCTTGCAGAAAAAAAATATAAGAAAGCAGGTTTTGCAGCAAGTATCGCTGTACTTTCTTTAATTGCTGCTTTTGTTAGTGTAAAAATGGTATTATAAATACCAAATAAAAAGTTGCTATATAAATAATCTAAAATTATTGTTTGTATTGTAATTTTTCAGTTGAAAGGGTATATAGATGAAGATGGTAGTAACAATACTAATAATTGCAATGTGTGGTTCTGTATGTTGGGGAACTTTTTATGGCAATGTCCATGTTGATCTTACTGCTATAGTTGATCGTGTATATGATTCTCATAGTTTTTTAGATGGGACTATTAGTTCTGGTGATAAGTTCAGTGGTTCTTATCAATACTCTGTACCATGTGAAGATTCTGATCCCCTTTTTTCGGAAGCAGAATATATGTATAAGGAAATACCACAGTGTTATATGAATTTTAAGATAGGCGGCCACACTTTTGCGACTGTTACAGATAATAGCGATATGTTAGTTCAAATTTGGAATGATGTTTCTCTTGGAGATTTTACACCCAAAGATTACTTTGGTGTAAGAAGCTATAATAATTTACCTCTTGATAACGGAACTGATGTTCTTGCTATATTATGGCAATTACAAAGTACTCTGAATCCACTAGCTGATACCTCACTATTGTTAGAAGGACCTGTATCAGAAGAATGGGACTGGTATAGGGGTATAGAGATAACAGGTGGACCAAGAGAAGCAGAGTGTAAAGATAAATTTCACTTATGGGCTCGTGTAACTTCTGTAGAATCTACTTTTTATGAGATACCAGAGCCTGCAACTGTATTATTACTAATATGTGGTAGTTTGATAACTATCAGAAAGAAGAAGTAGGATATGTTAACAAGAATGTTTGTGCATGCCACATTGATGATTACAATGGAAGGTGATCAGGAGCTGTTGGAAACACTGATAAAGAATGATATAGATAAAACCAATATCGCACTTAAGTGTGAACAAGCCCTTATTGAACCTCTACTCCCACAAGGGGAGTAGATTCCTAATTCAGCGAGACTACTAAAATGATTAAAAATACTAAAAATCTTAGTTTTACATTCTCTCCAAAGGCGTTTCTTTCGGTCG
>Ga0075115_10001406_pt1 | contig 11710 bp, 20 predicted proteins | sample AntAceMetag02UKH_FD_69785 | JGI IMG/M metagenome (GOLD analysis project Ga0075115, IMG submission 69785) | Saline lake microbial communities from Ace Lake, Antarctica - Antarctic Ace Lake Metagenome 02UKH | ecosystem: Environmental > Aquatic > Non-marine Saline and Alkaline > Saline | place... | reverse complement strand
TTCCCGTTGCTTTCATCTTCTTCCTCCATCTCTTCATCAGGATTTTCGATCTGATAGGCCCGTTCTGTGATATAATCCAGAACGACCGTTGTGAGATCCGACAGGGAAAGGCCGTCTGTAAATTCTGCCTGCCCGCTGATGGTGACAATCAGTTCTCTGAAAGCTGTTCCATTATCCGGGTCATTTCGAAGCCGGAGACACTTATCACGGTATATCAGCACAGTTTCGTCGTCAATCAGTCTGTCGGCACCTGTCGCAAAGTTCTCAGTCCAGTTGTCAGTCATTGCTGCATGACTGGCACGGTTCTCTTCCTCTAGCTCTCTGATCCTGAGGTTCCGGCGTTCTGCGTCACGTTCGGCCTGCTGTATTTCCTCACTCTCTTTTTCCCGGACTTCACATTCCGTTCTGTATGTTTCAATGGCCCTGTGCTCTTCCTGATCTTTTGCCCGGTGGCAGGATACCAGCAGATCAAAATAATCACGGGCTTCCTGGACCATCCCGTGAGAAACTGATTTTTTTGTATCGTTGAGTCCCTCAGAAATGGCCGCGTCAAGAGCTCTTCGAAAGACGAGAGATTTATTGATGCCCAGTTTCTCAGCAAGTAACAGGGCCTTTCTCTCTGCCCGAACCGTGGTCGTGGCTGGATCATGCAGTTCTTTTCTGCTCAGATGACATCACTCCCTGAATAGCCACGACTCTTCAGGATACGTTCACTCTCCGAAAAATTTTTACGCCGCAGAACCCCCTCATTCGACATGAAACCATCGCGGAAATAAAAAGAAGACAGATGCTTATACTGTACTGTATAGAGTACTCTCAGTACGGTATATATAGTATAATAGAGAGGGTTCCCGTTCTTTTTTTGTTCCGGTGCTATCTGATTTATCCCTGTCTTCATTTAACCAAATCCAATAACGAGAGCACACTCCCGGCAAGCGTTCCCATGGCAGCGCCGGCGACACCACCGGCCCCGGCCAGTCTCCGTTCCCGGCCGGCGTGTCGATCCTGCCAGCTTTCCAGGTGACGGACCCGGTTTTCAAGCCCGTCCGTTTCTCTTTTCATCTCTTCGAGGGTGGTACAGATCCACCGCAGATGAACACTCTGCTCGGCGAGCATCCGATGCGATTCGAAGACCAGTTCCTTTAGTCCCTTTTCAGTCATGAATGCAGATTGGAAGAGTCGGTGGATATACCGGCCTGCCCAGGTGGTGGAAGGGAATTGTTGTGAGTGGCCCGAAAAACAGAATGAAGGCTTTGCCCGGGTCTGTGCTGGCGGCAGTATTCCCGATGCCCGGACCTGAGTTTATTGGTGGTCGGGGATGGCCGGGGGTGGGCCGGCGTATCCACACCAGACGGCAACAGAATAGTAACCCCGGCAGGTGAGGACGGCTAACGTGTGACGGAAGATGAATGATTCTTTGATGAATCTCTTTCTGCGATCGTTTGTTGTGCCGGCTCTCACACTACCGGGGAGGAGAACAGAAAAATGGCAGCGAATTTTACGCAGACCCAGATTGTTAAGTCCGCGGAACGGGGGCACACCGCTCCCATCGTAGACGTGACTACCTTCGGGACCGTTCTTACTGATCTGGTAAGCAACAAACCCGGAGCGGATAGTGCAGAGATAGCAACACAATCATATACCGTGAAGTTCCTGATCAACGACGCCGAACTCAACAAACTCGGCGAGATCAGTGTGAAGGTCCCGGTGGCCGCCGCTTATACGCAGGCTGTTACCGAGATTGTCACGAATGGTGTGCTTGACGCCGTGGCAACCGCCTGCGGTGAGGGAGCGACCATCGAACGCGATCAGAGCGACGATGTGTTCAGTGCCCGTGTGAAGCTCATCCAGACCGAGGAAAACGGCGGAGAGATCTATTACGTCTCACTCAGCCGTGAGAAGACCCGGCTCACTTCATATGAAGCCGATGCGGTTCTGACCGCTGTTGAGACCTGGGCCGATACCCAGACGGTGCTGGCCTGAACGGGATTTTTCCCGTTCTTTTTTTGAGGTGAAAACAGATGGCTGATTTTACCCCTACTGCGACTGTCAAGCGGGCCGTGCTTGGTTTTCCGGCCCTTTTGACGGTGGCACAGCATGCTGCTCTTGTGGCGGAGATCCTCACCGATCCGTTCAGCTTCGGCACTGTGGAGCTTACTGAGAGTGAGTACTCATATGTGACGAAGATGCTGGACGCCGGTGGCAAACGGGTCGGGTCCATACGCATCGACACGCCGGTCGGCAGCTCGGAAAACGTTCCCTATGGCTATGTGAACCTAATCGACAACCTGAGCATCCCGGCTCCGGCATTCACGGACGCAACCGAAAGCCACGACCCGACCGATGATCTCTTCCACGGCCGGTTTAAGTGCGGGAACAACTCAGAGATCTTCTACCTGACGCTGGACCGGGCTGAGATGGTTATCTTCAGCTACGAGGACGATGCAATCGTTACTGCGGTTGAGACCTGGGCGAACACGAAGACGGAACTCGGCGGCGAGGGTGGAGGCGAATAATCATGGCTGATTTTATGGTGACGTCCACGGTGAAGGTTTCTGACCGGCCCCTTTCGACTCCGTTTACGACCCATGAGGCGGTCCTTACTATCGCTGAGGCGCTGGTCACGGATAACCCGTTTGAAGCCGCTGAGATTGAGATCTCACGCAAGCGGTTCACGGGCACTTATGCGATGTATGACACTACGGTTGAGGACTGTCCGGTATCGGTCGTTCGTATCTCTGACTATGAAAAAAAGACCGACGACGCATGGGCGTTTGTTAAGCTGGATACCGGGTTTCGGGACTCGGTTGGTTTTGATGAGCTCATTGATGCAGAGGCGGGTTATCCGAATGCCACCTCGGGGAGTGTGACGGTGAAGGTGAAAAACGACAATGAGACGTTCTATGTTGCGTTTACGAATGAAAAAGTCCGGGTATATTCCTATGAGGACGATGGCGTGGTTGCCACGCTGGAGACCTGGGCGGATGGGAAGGCGGCGCTGGGATGAGTGGCCCCGGTTCCCTTTCTTTTTTGTTGGTACCCAACAATGGTTCATTTCCTGATAAACCTGTATGAGGCACCAGCCTCACACCGATTTTGATGAAAAATTCCGAAGGAATTTTCATAGCAATAATGACAACCTCACGAAGGAGATCAGACTGATATGACGCTCTCCGTACCTGGACGCTCCATCCTCAGAGTAATGGATGTGGGGATGAAAAAGAAAAAACGTATCTGCAAGTGGAAAACGGAGCTGGAAAGTTATAGTTTAATTGACAGGATCAGAACATAGAAAAAATTTAGATCTTAATTCCGGCCTTTACAAGTGCAGATTTGATGTCGACTAATTCATTCTGAATCTCGAAAAATCTCTGGTCAAGGTAACTTTTCGTATCGGTTCTCAGACCTTTAATCTCAGAAATCGTCTCCTTCTGAAGACCAAGTGTTTCCTTCTGAAGACCAATCGCCAGATCCTGTTTCGTATCAATATTCGTAAGTTTAATGTTGGCAATGTCCATCCTTTCTCCCATTTCTTCTGCCGGGTCACCCCGGATAATATCAAAATAGGTGAATTCATTGGTAGGTTCATCCCACCGGATGGAAATATTCCTGACCAGAATTGGTTTTTCATTAAGATTTATCTCATTAAATAATGCTTTCAGAGCGGATTCTTTACCTTCTGCAACAACTTCAACCGTCCGGTCTTTCAGGTTTTTTACATAGCCGGTAATATCCTAGTTAAAGGCAACTTCATCGATAATAGTTCTATAGCCAACTCCCTGAACACGCCCGGAGATTATCGCTGTCGCTCTTTTCATTATTGGTACTATTGAATGCATTCCCATTAAATATTATTTGAGTTCAAATGGTTCGCCTGATAGAAAAAAGGTATTTTCAGGTTTTGCGTGGAATCTGAAGTCTGCAATCCCTCCATACTACGGGGTGTGTCCCTCTTCAGGCTCCGGATTCCCTACTGCTCTGAGATATTTCCTTCTCACACCTGTCAAGTAACTCCAGGATCAGAGGTTTTTGTGCTGGAATCTCATTGATTAGAACATCCCAGACGATTTCCCAGTCTACACTGAAATAGGCATGAATCAGACGATCCCGCATTCCTGCCATAGCCTTCCAGGGGACCTCAGGATGAGCATCCCTGAAAGGAGTCGGAAGATTTTTCGCTGCCTCACCAATTACTTCAATGCTCCGGAGAACAGACCGTTTGAGCACCTCGTCACGCACAAGGTCATCATACGTGAGGGTGTTGCACTGTATCTCTAAAAAACGCACATTGAAACGATAGTTTCAGGTGTTGTTTGCTGAAAATGTGATGACATTTTCACGCCAAAGATCATCTCATCCATGATATGGTACAGAAAAATTCCTTCACGCTTCACACCAGATTACCTCATCTTCAATATATGGCTTGAGATAGGGGTCTATTCCCCCTGTCGTGACCAGATCCACCTTACGGTCGAAAAGGTTTTCGAGGTACTGGATGAGACCCATGAAATTCCGGAAGGTAGCCTGTCCTCCTGCAAATTCGACAAGAATGCGGGTGTCACTGATTGGGGTCATCTCTCCCCGGGCAATAGAGCCGAAGATGCCAATTCGCTCTACACTAAAGAGGTCTTTGATTAAGGCCACTCGCTCCTGAAGTCGCCTGATATCTGTCGATCCTTTTTGAGTCCGGATGAGTGTGTTCAATCGTATCGATAAAATCTGTGATATTGTGGCATATATAGATGCCTGAACGAAGTACACTCGAGGTTATTTCCCGTTATGGAGCGCAGCAGAGAGAAAGGGAGAGTGCCGGTCCTCCCGGAACTCTCCGAATAACCACATGGCCGTCCTCTTTGCCATAACGATGACCGGGTTCCTCCATGCGGCGGATTAACCTTCCGGCCGGAGAACTGATCAGAACCATTGGCAAGAGATTCGGCAGAAAAATCTTTAAGTACCGTCAGATGCGGGATATTCTCCCCGGCACCGCCACGTTATCTATTCAGACCTCTGGAGAAACGTCATATTTTTGAATGTTTTGTCGCAGGCTCAGGATAATTTTTTCATCCAGACTCTTTGCTATTGATCTGCATTTCATCAGGAAATGCGGAGCCTCCCGGATCATTCGTTCAGATATTGGATCCGGAATAGCGTCTGTGACATAATACTGACATTCAACACGTGCGTCCTTTGCTTTTCTGATCATTACAATTTCATTCAAAATGAAAATGACGAACTCATTTTCATCAAACAGTGCCTGAAACATTCGTTTCATGCACGTTTTCATCAAAGTATTCATCCAACAATCGGTTCATTACTTCAATGGTACATGAGTGATTTTCACATTTTATACCAAACCTGTATGAGACGCCAGTCTCACACCGGTTTTGATGAAAATGGGCTCTTCATTTTCAGACCCAGTCGCATGAACAGAGCATACAGGGAAAAGTACATGCAATAATAAGCAGTCGTGATTTTCCATTCTCTTACGGTGATGTCGTGCATGGCCACAAGGGCATTTTCAGCCTTTGAGAAATAGGCAGATGACAGATTTTCATTTGGTTCTATGAGCGTTATACCGTTTGAGATGGAAAAACACCATTCCAGTTTATCCATTTATTTCACCACACTATCAACAAAAAATTCAACGTCTCCATAGATTATATGATCCTTTATAATCTCACGGAGAAGAGGGTCTGTTTTTATATTTGATTCAAAAGCGCGTTTTTCATAATTCTGAACGTTTACTTCCATACCAAACAGAGCTGCAGTTTTATCCGTTTTTTCACGATCATACGATCCAACGATGAGAAGATCAAGATCTGAATCTTCGTGTGCATTCCCTTTTGCATAGCTTCCGAACACGGCATACATCCCATCAATATACTGGTGCATACGCTCAAGGATTTCACCCGCATACCTCTGTTCACTGATAAATATCAATCGTTTATACAGCTCACAAAATTTGCAGTACTGGGCCGCTTCGGTAGAGTTTGTCAGCCGGAATAAGCGGGTCTTCCCTTTGGTAACTGACACCAGAACGTTTCTTTTTTCAAGAGAATCAAGGACGGACTGTGCTGTTCCGTGACTTATCGGAAGATGTCTGCATACTTCCCGGATATAGTATTCATTGTCATACCCTCTGGTAAAAAGAGACAGGACCATGAGGTGATGTTCAGTTATGTCTAGTTTTTTAGACATGTGTCTAAATTATTAGACATTGTGGCAGCATAAACATTGTCCTGAGACAGGGATTGTGCGACAGGTTTTTAGAAGATCTTCTTACTATCTAAAGGAGTTGTGATCTTCCTGCTTTATGCCGGAATCGGATGACATATTTCCGGGGAAATTTTGATTATGTTCAATGATGAACCGTTCTATGATCTAAAAAGTGTACAGAAAGTACCCATTTACGTTCCGAAAAGTGTACCTGAACAACACATTTATAATCTAAAAAGTGTAGATCCTCTCTTGTTTATGGAACGTAAAATTTCCGTCACATTAAAAAACTGGAAAGACTCTCCCGATCATATGCCCCTTCTCGTGTATGGAGCCCGGCAGGTGGGAAAGACCTATTCAGTCCTTGAATGTGGAAGAAACCATTACAAAAATGTTGTATACGTAAATTTTGAGGCAAATACAGAGGCAGCAAAAATCTTTGCACGTGATCTCAACCCCGTCAGAATTATTCAGGAGCTTGCCGCATTATTCGGCGTTACGATCCTCCCATCAGATACATTGCTCTTCTTTGATGAGATTCAGGCATGTGAACCGGCACTCTCGTCTCTGAAATACTTCTGCGAAGATTGTCCCGATTATCACATTATCGCTGCCGGCAGCTTACTCGGAGTCGCTCTCAACCGGGAACACCACTCATTTCCTGTTGGAAAAGTTGAGATGATCTCTATGTACCCACTTGATTTTGAAGAGTTCTTATGGGCCATGGGAAAACATGCTCTCGCTGATTGTATCAGAGAGTCTTACGAATCAAATATCCAGATGGCACTGCATAATACTGCGTTAGATCTCTATCTGTTGTACCTGGTAGTTGGAGGCATGCCCGGTGCCGTTCTGGAATATTGTAATCGGGAGGACTTTGATCTTCTTCATTCAGTTCAGAAAAATATCAGTGATGCCTATATCGCTGATATGGCAAAATATGCACAACCTGCAGAAACGGCGAGAATTATGGCAGTTTATCGCAGTATTCCTGCCCAACTGGCAAAAGCAAACCATAAATTCCAATTCCGGGTTATCAAATCCGGAGCCCGTGCAAATCTCTATGAATCATCACTGAGCTGGCTCAATGAATCTGGTGTTATCATCACCTGCAACAGAGTAAAGCAGGCCATACTCCCTCTTTCAGTACATAAAGAACTATCCTTTTTTAAGATCTATATGACCGATACAGGCCTCCTTTGTGCTCATTTTGGCCTACCCGGACACCTTATTCTACAACAAAATTCACGATTGGATACCATCAAAGGTGCCCTCACAGAAAATTACGTCTGCTTTGCACTTCTCGTACAGGGATACACCCCCTATTACTGGGAATCATCGGGAAAAGCAGAAGTCGACTTTCTCATTCAGAACAAAAATGGTGAAATCATCCCGATTGAAGTCAAATCTTCAGAAAATGTCCAATCAAAGAGTCTTACATATTTCATCGAACAATACCGTCCGCCATATGCCATCCGGATATCGCAAAAAAATTTTGGATTTGATAATAACATTAAATCTGTCCCGCTGTATGCCGTGCACTGCATTGATGTGTAAATGCCGGATGGGAGATTTCTTTTTGACACGATCAGCATTCAGGGAAATTTCATCCTGAAATTCGGGTGATGTGACCACCGTGACCCGGAGATTTTGCAGGTGGTAAGATAACGTGTCCTGTGGTATGGTGTCCGGGAAAATTTCGAACAGGCTCTGTAATTATCACCTTTACGTTCTGAAAAGTGTACATAAATGACACTTTTATAATCCAAAAAGTGTAACTAAACAACACTTTTACGCTCTAAAAATTGTATGCAAACTTCAGATTTGTAGTCCAAAAGGGTAGAATTTCAAGAAAAAGACAGGATCAACAGCCCTTCTCCTCTTTGCTACAACGATGACGGAGGCCCCCATGCGACGTATTGATCTCTGAACCCTGGCGAGGGGACCAATCAGAACCATCTGCCGGCACTTCGGTAGAAAAATATTAAGGTCTCAGAGATCCGGGATATCCTCCCCGGATCTTTTTTAGGCGGGGATGTGGGATACAAAAAGAAGGAATGTATCTGCAAGTGGAAAATGCAGCTGGAAAATTATATTTTGATTGACAGGATCTTGCTGTAGAAAAGTTTTAGATCTTAATTCCGGCCTTTACAAGTGCAGATTTGATGTCGACCAATTCATTCTGAATCTCAAAAAATCTTTGGTCAAGGTAACTTTTCGTATCGGTTCTCAGACCTTTAATCTCAGAAACAGTATCCTTCTGAAGACCAATCGTCTCCCTCTGAAGACCAATCGTCAGATCCTGTTTCGTATCAATACTCGTAAGTTTTATGTTGATAGTATCCATCCTCTCTCCCATTTCATCTGCCGGGCTGCCCCGGATAATATCAAAATAGGTGAATTCATTGGTAGGTTCATCCCGGGTGATGGAAATATTCTTCACAAAAACAGGTTTTTTATTCAGATTTATTTCATTAAAGAAAGCATTAAGAGCGGATTCTTCACCTTCTGCAACAACTTCAACGGTCCGGTCTTTCAGGTATTGTACATAGCCATGAATGTCATAGTTAAAGGCAACTTCATCGACAATAGTTCTATAGCCAACACCCCAGACACGTCCGGAAATGATTGCTGTCGCTCTTATCATCTTTGGTACTATTGAATGTATTTCTATTAAATATTATTTGAGTTCAATGACTCACTTGATAGAAAAAAGGTATTTTCAGGTTTCGCATGGAATATGAAGCCCGCAATCTCTTCAGATTACCGGGGATATCTGGTGTCAACATGAACGGTAGTTTCATCCGGAGGTTTTAAGGATGCTCACTCCTGATGAGCCAGTACCAGAGAGGCTCATAATTGATTGTCCTGTCTCCCACTTTCTCCTGATCAAAAAGGTCAGATGTTATGATCGTGCCTTCCTCCAGGTCAAAATGTTCCATCGCTGAAAGAAGGCCTTTTTTCTCTCTCTTTGGTTGCCCGGATATCCGCGCTGACGACCACCGGTCCGGGCACTGTTCCGGTACAAAATGCCAAAAAAACAGGATCTTACATGATGCATATGCATCTCTTAATACCAGCCGGAAACGTGTCAGAACACGAAAAGAAGGAAGATTTTTCGCATCCCGTATTAATTCATAAGCTTTGAAGGGACAGAATACTCATAAAAACGTGCATGAAACGAATGTTTCAGGCACTGTTTGATGAAAATGGGCTCATCATTTTCATGTTAAATATGTCACTGAATTTAGCTTACTTCCGGCGAGCCAGGATAAACTTTAACGGCTCTCTCCGGAAATCCTTACAGGCATGAATAATTATTTCGGCGTTCCTTTAAACAGACTATTTCAGGAAACAGACGTATTCGAGAAAAGCTACGGAACCGGACAGATCCTGTTCCGGGAATCACAGCTGAATGAATTACGTGAGAGTATCAAACCCGTCTTCACGAACGTCACCCCCGGAAACATTATTCTCTATGGAATGCCGGCAACCGGTAAAAACTGCTCAGCATATCGTATCTTAAAAGAAGTCTTTGAGGCTACGGACAACGCAATCCTCGTTCAGATTGACTGTTCTGAAATGAACATGCCGGATGATATTGTCTGCGGAATTATCGATGAACTCTTAGAAGAACAGGATCAATTCGACGAAATAGCAATGGAAGATCCCGTCAGTTACCTGAAAGAGCTGATTGCTTCCAAAGGAAAGATCATACTCCTCTACCTGAACGATATCAACCACCTGATGATATATGGGAATCTGAGTGACACACTGTTACTCTTATCTGGTGTAAATAATTCCTTTTCCACCCCCCGTATCAGCATCATTGCTACTGTTGTTGATACGCCCCGGCATATCGGAACGAATCTTGACCTGGGCGATCTTGATGATCTCAGTCCGATGGAGATCTATTTCCCAGTCTACTCCAAAGACGAGATAACTGCTATACTGACCGACCATGCTGAAAGAGGATTGAAACCCGGTGTTCTGTCAAAAGAACTGATAGATACTGTTGCCGGGATTGCCTCTGTCTCCGCCGATGTCCGGTATGGAATTGACCTGATCTATGGTGCTGCAATGTGTGCAGAAAAAAGAAATAGTAACTGCATTGAAGAGAGAGATATCCGGATGTACTTGGAGACCGCAAATGGGTTACATCATGACCGCCTGATTTCTCACCTTACACCAGTTGAATGGGAAATTTATTACCGGATTATCGGTCTGGAGGATACGGTAATTAAATTCTTTTCCGGTCGAGCTTATAACAGATTCGATCCTGAAAAACCAAAACAGTCACTTCTCAAAATGATTATCTCTCCTGACCCTGACAGGAATGGAATGAAGAAAGAGGATATCAACATTCTGGATCTCATGTTAGCTGTTGAACGTTTTTTAGACCTGGGTCTCTTTGATGCCAGATATATCTGAATTCCCTTCAATACAATTATAGTCCAAAACCAGACTGTGCGGCACTGTTTGGCTGAACCTGAAAATACATTTCGTATTTTCATCAGACAGTGCCTGAACTATTTATTTCATGCACCTTTTCAACAAAACCAGTGTGAGACTGGTGTTTTATACCGTTTACTACACAGAGTAAAGCTCTAAAAAATTAGTCCGTCTGATCTACCCCGGCAACCTTTTGGGATTATCTCTCTTCCCGGCCGGATAGAACGGATAATTTGCTACCGTCCGGATGCCGTGCGGAAAATATTTGAACAGGTACATCTATGATATATGTACCATGAATGCCATAAAGCGCATTGTTGTCAGGGAGACCGTATGGGCTGATCTCTCCCAGATGCGGGAGCCGGGGATGACATTTTCTGAACTGATAGAGAATATGATTGAGCGTGAAAAAAAGGGGCGTCTTATTGAGGACATTAAGCGTATCCAGGAGGAGGAGGACCTCGTGGAGATTACTCTGTGACATTTGTTGTTCTCTTCAGACAGTCGGCTGCAGATTTCCTGCTTTCTTTACCGGAGAAATCGCAGCGAATTATCAAAGAAAAATTGTCAATACTTAAGACGGATCCTTTTCCCGGGAAAACCGGTGATAAAAAACAGCTAAAAACAGATGAAATGAACGTGTATCGTCTGCATATCGGGAGATCGTTTACGGCACTATATCTGATTCATGCCGATGAAAATAAGGTGGAGATAACACATCTTATGACCATTGAACAGGCGCATAAACGATATGGCCGGTTTTAATCCGTACCGCAAAACAACGGAGAGAGTTGTACTATTTAACCTGAAAATGACGAGCCCATTTAACCTGAAAATGACGAGCCCATTTAACCTGAAAATGCCGAGCCCATTTAACCTGAAAATGCCGAGCCCATTTAACCTGAAAATGCCGAGCCCATTTTCATCAAACATTACCTGAAACATTCGTTTCATGCACGTTTTCATCAAACATTACCTGAAACATTCGTTTCATGCACGTTTTCATCAAACATTACCTGAAACATTCGTTTCATGCACG
>Ga0075115_10001405_pt1 | contig 11712 bp, 13 predicted proteins | sample AntAceMetag02UKH_FD_69785 | JGI IMG/M metagenome (GOLD analysis project Ga0075115, IMG submission 69785) | Saline lake microbial communities from Ace Lake, Antarctica - Antarctic Ace Lake Metagenome 02UKH | ecosystem: Environmental > Aquatic > Non-marine Saline and Alkaline > Saline | place... | reverse complement strand
ATATAATATAAATTAAATCTTTTAAAAATGTATTCCTTACTCATTTAGTAGATATTAAAGTTTAAAGGGCCTTTATGAAAAAATCATAAAAGCCCTGATGAAAAAAGTTTATTTATAACTCTATTAATATGCTTTAGTCTTAATAAAGTTTTCTAAAATTAAAGATTAAAAAATTACTAAGGCCTAAAATAATAAATATAAGCATTACCGGCATAATTACCTTGTGTTAAATTATCAAAATTATAAGCTCTAAATTCTAGTTCAATACTTTTATTTTTAGGAGAGATAATAAAATCATTATTAGATACCTGCATGTATTCTTCTATATTTTCAGAGAAAACAATTGCACAAGCACTTTGCTCTTGTGTAAAAACCTCTGCTTCAACAGTAGGATTACCTCGAGAATCAAGAACCATTCTTGCTTTTATATCAACAATTTCAAACATTAACTCACCTAACAGCAAATAAAGAATAAGAGTTTAAAAAACTTTTTGTAATTGAGCATCTAAATATCTTTTTTAAAATAATTTCACATAGTAAAATTAATTAGAATAATAAAATAACCAAAATTAATTCACCACAGCTCATCCTTAACCTCACCCTAAAGAGGGAAATATTTCAGATTCACATTATAAAATCAATTTTTGAACTTGCAAGAAGCACATCTTTAACTTAAAAGTTAAAGTATGCAAAAATTCAAAATTTTTGAAATCAAAGATATTCACAAACATCTTGCAAATAAGAAAAATTAATCTTTAACTTCATAATAATCAAGATTAACTTTTCCTGTGTAATTGCCATAAGATAAGTTAAGAAGATTTTTTAGATGAAAAGTCAGGTTAACACTTTTGTTTTCTGGGTAAAGTATAAAATTATTCTTATCAACTATAACATGATCAGATATATCCCCAGAATAATAGATATTAACTAACACGGGTTCATCAAAAGAGTGGATTGTTATCATTTTCTCAGAATTACCTCTAGGGGTTACTCTGCCAAAAAAAATATATTCAGATTCAACTGCAAACCCTGGATGTTCCCCAACTATAAATTTAATATCAATATTAGAATGAGCTAATAAATTAGGAGGCTTATTTTTTACATTATAGTTTAATATAAAAATAAAATTTATTATTAAAACAATAAGAACAATTGCAATAATATAGAGATTTCTTTTATTAAGATTTTTTTGTTTTAACTTGTTTGTCTTTGTCATCTTTGAGACTTTTGCTTTTTTTAGTTACTTTTTTAGTTAGGTTATTGTCATTCTTTAATAATTTTTTGGAAAAAATAATAACAAATAATACTGCAACAGCCAATAATAATACTATGATTATAATTAATCCAATTATTAACCAATTAATTTGCTTTGGTTCTTCTATTACAGGCCTTTCTATAATCTCAATATTAGAAAATTGTTTTTTTGAATCAGTAGCAAAATATAAATCCATTTCAACAGTATGATTGCCAATAGGTATAGAAGTAGTATCAATATATGCAGTTATAGTCCTTTCTTCAAAATTTTCTAGGTTTGCAGGTGTTGTTTTAGCTAGTGTGCCATTAATATTAATATCTGCATAAACACCCCTTATTATATCATTCCAGTCACTTTCAACAAGAATATGAAACTTTTGAATAGAATCATTATATAATTGAGTAGTATGATTTATTATATCAACATTTAACTCTCCTACTTTTAACTTATAATCTTTAGAAACAAATTTATCTGAATAATAATATGTTAAAGTTGTTTGATAATCTCCAGGATTTAAAGAACCTGTCTCAATAGGAGAAATATAAAAATACCTCTTTTCTTGTGTAGGAATATTGATATTTCCTTCAGTTTTTGTAATTAAAGGATTTCCTGAAGAATCTTGAACAACAAAATCATAATGGGTATTAACTAAATCATTTTTCCCTCTATTCCAAATAGAGAATTTTAAAGAAGTATCTAACCCCATATTAAGAGAAGGTAATTCAAATTCATTAAACTCTGCATAATAACCGGGATATGGGACATTAATACGAATAGGGCTATTTGCAGAAGTAGTAACAATAAATCTTCCTGTTTTTGCATTTATATTAGATGTATTTTCAGAAATTCTTATATAAAGAGTATTCGTCCCTGGTGGAAAATCTTCTGCTCTTGCATTATTTGGAATCTTAAAATATAATGTAAATTTTGCATCATTAGATTTTCTTAAATTTATTTTTGAAAGTTCAGCAAATTTAGAAAAAGAACCATCTCTAATTTTCATAATAGTATTTTGAGTGGGGGATATTACTTCATATTTAACTTCAAACTCTAATCCTGGTTTAAATTCATATTATGGAATATCATATTTAAATCTTCTAATTCCAACAGCAGATACATTAACAGGATTAAATAAAGAAAGTATCAATAGAATAAAAAATAGACTTAATATATATCTTGATTTAATCATTTTATACACTCAATTCAGAAAAAAATAAAAAAAATAAAAAAAATTTATTTAAACTTCATATGCATGTGCAGTTATTGTCATTTCAGTTGATCCAGATTCTTCTTCATCTATCGCAATTTTAATATTTATCTCCATTGAATTTGCAGTGCCAGGAGTAAATCTCATCTCATCACAAATTTCATGTTCATTAGTATCTGGAACTGCAGTATAAGTAGCATAAGAAGAGGAGTTACATGAACTCTCGTGATCATTCACATCAAACCAAAGCTCTGACTCATCAGCTACAGAATGAGGTAAGAATGTTGCCATTGCAGTATCGAAACTTAGATTTATTGATGCATTTTTATTACCAATATTATCTAAAACTAAAGGAGTATCTCCTGGACTTACTAATCCAATACATCCACTGCTAGAAAGATTAGTATTTCCTTCAGTATCCATTGTGCAATTACTTTTACCAGCTTCAGTATCAATATATCCTGATCCAAAATTTATATCAGCTGTTGAAAAATTTATTTGAACATTTGAACTAATAGTATAATTAACTGTTCCCTCAGAAGTATCTGTTGTTGCTAAACCAGTATAACCTGATCTTCCAGTATTATTTAATGTAATCAAGGTTCCTGAAATAGAAAGAACCATACCTGCAATTAATAAAATTGCTAATGTTTTATTAGAAATATTCATTTTTTACCACCTTTTAACTTATTACCTCATTATCGTTAAGTATTTTATAACCTATGGTAGCAATTGAATTATCCTCTGTTCTTGGAGGTGTTTTGATACCATAAGAAATTTGAGCATTATTTGTATTTGATTGTGAAATAGAGCTACCAGGAATACTTTGTTTTAAGTTTGTTACTAAAAGCAAAGTACTAAAAGTTGAAATTACTAAAGTTAAAATCACTAAAACAAATACTGTTTTATTTGAAATATCTTTCATTTTACACCTTAAACACACTATATAACTAATTAATTAAATTCAAAGTATATAAACCTTTTGTTTTTTTTTTGGCTATCTTGTAAAGAAAACATACTAAATTATTTTAGTAATAATATAAATATTTAGATTAAGTTATCTAAGGACAATATATAAATTCATTCTATTTAGAGGCTGTGGGACAAAAGTCCCTAATCAGAGTATTTATGAAAAAAATCAGTCAATTTCATAATGTATAATATCATTTTATTTAAATAACACAATATTAATCTATTTTATTGTGTATAAAACAGGATATTTGTTTAGTTTATACTATTATACCTTAAGATAGAAAAGTATTTATTTCTTTTGGTACATATAATATATGAATGATAAAGAAACATTTTGTAGAAAAATAAGTTCTATCTAATTTTCTAAGACTTTTGTCCCACAGCCCTATTTAGAGTATATCTTAATAATCACTAGACATATTGAGAAAGAGTATTTAAATATTTTAAGATTTCTTTAATTATATGAAAGAATTAGCAGAATATAACATAAAAGATATGGTTCAGACAATCAGAGGAAAACAAGTAATCTTAGATAAAGATTTAGCTAAGTTGTATGGAGTTGAAACTAAATACTTAAAAAGACAAGTTAAAAGAAATGTAGAAAGATTCCCAAATGATTTTATGTTTAAGTTAAACAAAAAAGAGCATAATTCTTTGAGGTGCCAAATTGTCACCTCAAAAAAAGGGGGAATTAGGTATATGCCTTTTGCTTTTACTGAGCAAGGCATTTCTATGCTTTCAAGTGTTTTAAGAAGTAAAAAAGCAATAGAGATTAATATAAAAATAATGAGGGCATTCGTTTCAATGAGGAAGTTTTTTATGAAAAATGCAGGTATATTTCAAAAACTAGAACAACATGATAAAAAGTTTATTGAATATGATGATAAGTTTGAAAAAATTTTTAATGCTATTAACATTGAAAAACCAAAACAAGGCATTTTCTATGATGGACAAATATTTGATGCACACAAATTTGTCTCTGACTTGATAAAATCAGCTGAAAAAGAAATAATCTTAATTGACAATTATATCGATGACTCTGTATTAACATTATTTACAAAAGCCAAAAGGAGTGTAAAAATTAAAGTATACACAAAAAATATAAGCAAAAACTTAATGCTAGATGTTGAAAAATATAATTTACAATACAATAATATAGAACTTAAAAAATTTAGTAAATCACATGATAGATTCCTAATAATAGACAAACAAACCTACCATTTTGGTGCCTCATTAAAAGATTTAGGGAAAAAATGGTTTGCATTTTCAAGATTGAACACAAATATCTTAGATAAAAACCTGACTAAAATAAAAAAAATAAAAAAAAAGGCATTTAGCCTTATGTTTGGTTTCCAGTATCTGGAACATCTGGAACTACAGGAACTACTTCAGTAACTTCTTTAGTTGCACTTGTAACTTCTACTTCAGATTTACCTGCAAATTCTTCTGCATAATCTCCATAGTTTACAATTACATCTACTGCTGCTAAAGTGTCATCTGCTTCATAACCTGCAACCATTATTGCCATGTAGTCTGTAGTTTCCCACATTTTAATTAATCCTTTACCTTGTTTGAAACCTGCATTACATACATCATTACCCATTAACTCATAAGCAATGCTGTTTGCACATGGACCACCAACAACAATTAAGTTTCCACTACCAACTTCTATTTCTGAATCAAGAACAGCTACATTAGTAATTGGTACTATTGTTTGTGAAACTCCTGTTCCACCAGTAGTTGATGATGGTGTTGCTGAAACTGCTAAGTCCCAAGTTACTGCTTCTGTAGGGAATGAAAATTCAATATATCCATAATCATTCTCTAAACTTGACTCAAGATCTGATATAATTACACCATAACCAGTCATAAAGTCGTAATCTCTTGTTGCTATGTTAGTTGCTGGGTATACTACACTAAGATCTGTTGCATCAGCATCTTCTGTCCAACCACTAGATGCACCAAAACTCCAAATTAAGTCATCTGCAAATACTCCTATAGCAATAGTTGGCGTTCCAATATTATTTATAGTCATATTTGTAATATATGAACTACTATTGGTAAAAGTTACATCTATTGGGTCATCATCAACTTCAATGTCTAACATAGTAGCTGAATAACCAGTAGAGTAGTTAGTTCTTTCACCATTAGCATCTACTAATCCAACATCTGACATATCTGTTTCTAATACAACTCTCTTATAAGTTGATCCACCAATTTCAAATATCTCAGCTCCACCAGATTCAAATACAATAACATCACCATCGTCAATAATAGCAGTGTTGTTTTCATCTTTAAAGTCATAAGTTTTTTCCAAAGTTACTGTAAACTTTTCTCTAACATCGTTATTGTTCAAAGCTGCAAATTCCATTATTGCAAAATCATTTGGAAAAGTCACTGATTCTCCTAAAGCCAGAGTTGGTAATTCATAATCATATAAATCTTCAGATGAGTGTTCATCTCTATCTTGATTATATACTACACCAACATAATTTAGCTGAGTTGCATCTGCACTTATATCCCAAACCCATTCAGCTTCAGTTGCTTCATCACCATATCCAAGTAGTTCTAATGCATCACCAACTTGAGCTGTTTGTGAAGTTGCACTTCCATACTTAAATTCTGCTTGGTCATTATCAGTTCCTTCATCATTGTAAGAATCTGTTAATTCTAATTGAAAGTCATCATAGCCAAAATCCCAATCATCATCATCATTAATAGTTTTAGTTATGCCATTAACAACGAATACAGATTTTTCATCATATACTCCTTTTAATTCAATAACATAATCAACATCATCAATAGTTACAGTCATAGTTTCTCCAGAATATAACCATGCGTCATCAGATTTTGTTACAACTATTGTATTAGAAGCTTGTGTATCTGTAATAGTTAATGTTTGGCCTAAAAAGTTAATTTCTAAATCTCTATCTCCTCCAATAGGAATTGGATTTGCTGAAACATCCCACCGATAATAAGTAGTGTCATCTTTATCTATTGCTAAATAAACACCTGTTCCAAACTCTTCTTTATCTTGACCAGTCCTTGCTTCAAAGAAATCAGTGCCGATATGAATTATTTCTTCATAATCATAGTTAGTTCCATTGTATCTTACATCATCATCATTTAATATTGTTATATCTCCTTCATCATAATCTTTATCATCTGTTAAAGGTGGTACACCAATATATAAGTCATCTTCTACTTCACCATCACTAACAACTGTTGTTCCAGTTCCTGTTACTACCTCAGTCTCAACATAAGATAATGCTTGAAGACTTGTTGCTACATCTGCTGCACCAATAATATCCTTTGCTGCTGCATTTTCACAAACTACGATTTTTGCATCGTATGTGTTGTCGGTTATGAATGGCGCTGGATAAGCTCCTAAATCAGCTGCAGCCACTGCTCCCAAAATTGTTGCTCCAACAAGGGTTGCACCCATTGTTAATGCAACAATTTTCTTTGCTACTTTTTTTATATTCATTTATTAACACCTCCAATGGTTTTACCCATTGTTTTGTTTTTGAGCATTCGCTCCACTATTTATCAGCATGAATAGAGTTTGCACAACATAATCGAAACGATTATATTTTGAGCCTCTACTCAACACTAATATTAATAGTGTAAATTAACAGTAATAAATTTTATTTATAAAGTTTTCTTATATTTAATCTGGCTGAAACAATCAAAAAAGGTTTTAGGGCCTGTAATAGCTTAATTCTTCATTTTGGGCTAATCATTACTTTTTAGTAGAAAAAACCATTTAGAAGCTTTTTTATGTATAAAACCACCCCCCTTATAAATAAATTAGACAATTTTATAAACAAATTAGGGATTTTAAGACTAACAATAAAAATTAATGTAGTAAAATGTATACCAATTGTGAAATATACATTTTAGTATACTAAGATAATGCTACTATGCATTATTATCTCTTCATAAACTAAATTATGGATAATTTAAAAAAGTTATAAAAAAGAGGAGAAAATAATAAATATCGACGAGAAAACACCTTATTATTTTATTTTTCTAAAAAAACTTTCGACGAGAAAATAAAATTTTGTTATCCTCGTCAATAAAAAAATTTAAAAGCTTTTGAATAATGTTAATTTCTCGTGTATAAATTGAATAATTAAGTTTTCTATAAAGATTACTTATCACCAATCTAAAAAAGGCAGTAATTCTTTTTCAGATTTTAGGATTTTTAATTGTTCTGAATTAATGTTTTTATTAGTATTATTAAGTATTTTTCCTTGCTCATAAGCCATTTTTATTTTTCTTAAAAGATATTCTCTAAATGGTTTCAGTTCTTTTATGTTATCATCAAAAAAATAGGATATTAAATCTAATTCAATATTATTTGTTTCTTGTTCATTTTTGATTAATTGTTGAGAAATATATAAAAACCCTTTAATGCATTTTTCATAATCCTCTTCATCAACAGGTTCAAGATTAATCCTAATAACTTCACCCCTCTCAATCAACTTAAATTGTAAATGTTTCCATAAATGCCCCCTTGGATGATGATGGATCATTGCTTCTTTAACTTCATTTGTAAACATGCTTCCTTCTAGGGTATATTTAGCTGATTTTAAGTTTAAACAATATCTTTCTTCAATCAATGAATTGATTTCAGATATTTCAATATTTATTCTTTTATCTGAAAAATTAATTTTATACTCATCCTCTTCAGCATATCTATGTTGTTTTAGATTCTTTTTATTAGAATAAAAAGGTAATAAATAAATGAATGTTTTTTTAGTAGCCATTTTTATCTTATCTTTTTTTGAATATCATTATAAAATGATTCCATTGATAAATCATTTCTAATAAATGTTAATCTCCACTTTTCAACATCAAAATAATCTTCTTGAGTATTTATTTCAAATATTTTTAAACTAAATGTTTCTTCAAACACTTGTTTTACAGCAATTAAATAAAGCAAAAGATACTCCTGTTTATCACTTTTATGTAAACTATCTGGTGTGTTCCAGACAGTCATAATTCGTTCATAATTATTTTTATCAATTATTCCTAAACTTACGATTTCTAAATCAAGTTCCCATTCTTTAGAAAAACTTCCTTGTTCTTGTATATATTTATTTTCTAACATTAAGTTCATTATAGAAAGATCATTGAATGTGCAAACAATAGAATATGTATTTTTTTCAGTTTCAATATTAAAAGTTCTACTAAGTTTTCCGTACTTTGTTCCTATTACATTGCCTGCTTTATATAATTCTGTTTCTGATTTTATAATATTGTTTTTTGTTAATTTCATAAGTTTTTTTAAAATTTCTTCATGAGTCTCCCCTGAATTTCCAAAACTTTCTAATTCTTGTTTAGTGCTTTCACTAAGTCTTAATGTAGTAATCTTCTTATTTCGAGTAACTTTAATGATTTTTTCCATTTTAACCACCCACATATATTGGATATATTTTGTATATTAAATATATGTAATATATAAATCTTTTGATTATTAAAGATAATTTTTATTTCTCTAAAACTAAACCATATTTATAAATGCGGTTAACTTTTACAAAACAACATTAAATTTAGTAAAGTTTTACTAATTAGATTAATAAAACACCAAAATTTGTTAACTTTAAAAGCTTAATCTCTTAACAAGCCTCTGATGGAATTATATAAAAAAATATATAAAGTTAACCCTTATTGTAAATACTAAAAAAATGAGAAAAATACAATTAGAATGTGTAGTATTCCGAAAAAGAGAAAATAAGTATGAGTTTCTTCTATTAAAGAGAATACCTGAAAAAGGTGGTTTTTGGCAACCTGTTTGTGGAGGAGAGGAAGAAAAAGACAAATCCTTATTAGATGCAGCTTTTAGAGAATTAAAAGAGGAAGCAAATATTACTAAAAAAGACATAATTTATGTTTTTGAGAATGTGCATTATTTTGAGATTAATAAGCATTATTTAACTGGAAAAACAATCCCTACAATAAAAGAGTTCGTTTTAGGTTTTGAGGTGGAACCTTCAACAATAATAAGTATTGATCAAAATATTTATATTGAACATGATGAGATTAGGTGGGTTTGTTTTGAGGATGCTTTAAAATTATTAAAATGGGATAATAATAAAGAAGGATTGAAAAAAATTAATGACAAATTGACCAAAAAAAGTTTATAATAAAAAAACCGAAAAAGGTTCACATAATAAGTAAGAGGGTTTATTTCTATCTATATAAGTTTTTGTTAGATTTGGGCTATTATAAAACCCTATGCGTCTGTGCCATTGTTTGCCTTATTTGCAAAGCTAATAATGGCAAGGCCAGACGAAACAGACTTGGCAACCTTACAAAGTGAGGTGCTTAAGTCTGTTGAGTAGTAGAGGGTTTCATAATATCCTTAGATTTGGACAAAATCTGATAAGCCTCTGATGGGATTTGTGCACAATAACAAAAATTATTGGCACCAAAGGAACTAAAGTTCAAATCCAACAAACAGAAAAAGTGGAGCATAAAGCTCCACAAAGCCCCTGATGGGATTAGTGCACGAAAACAAGTTTTCTACACCACTTCATGGAACAAGTTCAAATCCAACAAACAGAAAAAGTGGAGCATAAAGCTCCACAAAGCCTCTGATGGGATTAGTGCACGAAAACAAGTTTTCTGCACCAAAGGAACTAAAGTTCAAATCCAAAATAGAATTAATAAAAGGGATATAAGCAAAGCTTAATCCCTTAATAAGCCTCTGATGGGATTTGAACCCATGATCTCCTGATTTCAGTCATCCCAAAAAAAGATGATACAAGTCAGGTGCATTAGCCACTATGCTACAGAGGCACTAATTTTTTTAAATAAAATAAATAAAAATAATTTATAAAGTATTTTATAAGAATAATATCATTATTTTAAAAGTTATTTATTAGATCTCTGAAATATTAATAAGTCTTCTGTTGTGAGTTTCTCTCTTTTCTTAAGTTTTTGATCAACTTCAGCTGATTTTTCTTTAATAAGCTCTTTTTCTGCTTTAACAGCTTCATCTTTCATCTCAATATTATTCTCTTTAAGTTTAGAACTTATCTCATCTTTTTTACTTAAAAGATCCTTAAGTTCATCACTTTTAACTTTAAACTCTTGTTTTGCTTGCAAAAAATTATCATAATAAGTTGATTCCTCTTTTCTTAAACCCATAATTTCTTGAGAATTACTAATAAAACTTTCACTAACATCATATTTCTGAGTTGAATCTTCTTTTAATTTATTAAGAGTTCCATGTTTTTTATTTTTTAATAGATCAATTTCCTTTTCTTTTTTAGAAATAACTTCCCAAATTTTATTAGCTTCAGACATTTGAGCCAAGGTCTTTTTTAACTTTTTAATCTTTTTTGTTAACTTTCTCTCTTGTTCAAACCCGAGAGCAGAAGTTTCAAGTGTGTATTCTAATTTTTTTATTGCACTCTTAACCTGATAAGGTTTTTCAGTTATACCTTTTTTTGAACACTCATCAGCATATTTCTTTTTTAGCTCTTTAACTTCAGATATTAATTTTACTATTTTGTCAGAAACAACATTTTTTTTAGATTTAAGTTCATTAACCTCTTTATCAAGATTAGTAACTTTACTTTTGGAACTCCTTAATCCATTAATCTTCTCACGAATACTAGAAGCAATATCTTTTTTCTTTTTAAACCAAGATTCTTTTTTAGAGTTAATCTTGTTTAAATCCTGTTTTCTCTGCTTAATTTGTTTTTTTAACTCATCAAACTCATCAAGCAATTTATTTATTTCTGATTCATTCAACATATAATCTCACTTGTTAATTAGTTGTTTATTTATTTACTAAATAAAAAAATAACAAAAATTGATTCACCCTAGTCCATCCTTATCCTCACACTAAAGTGTAAGGTACTTCGGATTCACATTATAAAATCAATTTTTGAACTTGCAAGAAGCTCATCTTTAACTTAAAAGTTAAAGTATTCGCAAATATCTTACAAATAAAAGTAAAAAGTAAAGCTTAACCAAATAATGCGCCTAATCCTGCAGCTGCATTACTTTCTTCTTTCTTTTCTTCTTTTTTATCGTCTTTTTTAGCTTCTGCTGGCTTATCTGAAGATGCTGCTGGAGCTGCTGCAACCGGAGCTGCTACTACACTCTTAATTGCTTCTTCAATGTTTACACCATCTAAAGCTGCAACTAAAGATTTAACTTTAGCATCATCAACTGTTACACCTGCTGCTTCAAGCACTTTTTTAACAGAGTCTTCTTTTATGTCTTTACCTGCTTTATGCAAAAGCACTGCTGCATATAC
>Ga0075115_10001398_pt1 | contig 11757 bp, 6 predicted proteins | sample AntAceMetag02UKH_FD_69785 | JGI IMG/M metagenome (GOLD analysis project Ga0075115, IMG submission 69785) | Saline lake microbial communities from Ace Lake, Antarctica - Antarctic Ace Lake Metagenome 02UKH | ecosystem: Environmental > Aquatic > Non-marine Saline and Alkaline > Saline | place... | reverse complement strand
CAATTCCTCTTGCGCCTCCTCCTGATAAAACTAATGATATCTTTTTCATTTTATTAGTTTCTGTTTTCGTTTTATTTCTAATTGGCTACAACGAGCGAATATACCGAACTTTTCAACAAAAAGTTCCGTATATTTCGCATATATCATTAATTGTTTTGTCATAACGTACCAAAGGTAATTTAATTTCCTATAATTCAAAGTCATCTAAAGGATTTTTTATATTTTCAATTCCTACTTGTGTTATATGGGTGTAAATTTCAGTAGTTTTACTACTGCTGTGCCCTAATATGTGTTGAATGTATCGTAAATCTGTACCTTTCTCTAGTAAATGCGTTGCATACGAATGTCGTAATGTGTGTGGCGATATGTTTTTTTTTATCCCTGCTAGACTAGCATATTTTTTTATGAATTTTTGCACACTTGTTGCCGAATATGTACCCCCAGATTGTCCTTCAAAAACATACTCTTCAGGATTGTACTGCTCTAGATAGTTGACAATAAATGACTTTGCCTTGTTTGCTAAAATTACATATCTGTCTTTTTTCCCTTTTGAATTTTTTATATGTACTCGGTTTGTGTCAAAATCAATATCTATTATTTTGAGATTAATTAACTCACTTATTCTTAAACCACAACTGTAAATCACCATCAATATGGCTTTGTGTTTTATGTTTTTGCACGTTTTTATCAAATCTAATGTCTCTTTTTGAGAAAGTACGGTTGGCAAATGTTTGCTCTTTCTCGGACGTTCAATAAAATAGGTCTGTCTTGCGCCTCCCAAGACTTTTTCGTAATAGAACTTTATAGCATTAATTGATTGATTTTGATGAGATTCGCTGACCTCCCTCTCTTGCACTAGATACCTGAGATATTCCCTTATTTGATTGTGACTAATTTCATCTGGTTTATACGCATAAAAATAGGTAAAGAATTGGTTCAACATTGAAGTATAAATCTTGACTGTTGATGTGCTGTAACGCAACTCAATTAGTTTTTTTACTACTTCATCTGGACATATTCTGCAATGCTCTGGAAGTGGCTTAAATTTGGGTTTTACTGTTTTTTTTCTCTTATCATCAATTGTAAATTTAATATTATTTTTAGCCCCCAACTCTTCTAATTTTGAAACGTTGAACTCTGTAAATGGTATAGTCCAATATTTGTATAATTTATCATAATTCCAATATGAAAGCGATTTTATATATGTAATCGTTTCTTTACCAGGATAAAAAGGTATTCGCATTCTATTCCCTTTTAGTATTAAAACTTTGTTCTCTTCTTGAGGCCTTTTATTGACTCCTTCATTCGTTTTTTTTTCTTTATCTGGAAAATGAATTGATTTCACAAAAGCTTCATTCTCTTTTGTATGTGGCAATAACCATTGTTGAAGTGTCTGACTCCATATTCTACCTCTAATTGCTTTGATTTTTGCTAATCTATTGTCATTGGTTTCAATAACTATTGCAATCCAATCTGCATCCCGATATTTTAATAATGAAACTTTCATTTGGCTTAATTCCATATATTCTTTAAATCTGGGCTAATATACCGAACTTTTCAACAAAAAGTTCGGTATATTTCGCATATATCATTAATTTTTTTTATAAAAACCATAATTTATCTTTTCCAAATTCAGGGATTTCGAAACCATCGAAATATGGAAAAATTTCAGCAATCATTTCAGGGTATTTAATTGTAATGGGTAAATTTTGTTGTGTTAAAGATTTCCAATAAATACGACTAAATTGATATACTTGATTAACCAGGGTTTTAATAGTATCAGTATCTTTTTCTAATTTTTTATCATTACAAGAAATTTTTAGTTTAATAGGGAAAGGAAAACCTTTAGTATTTTTATAATGTTTATCGTATTTATTATTATTGAATAATAGATATTTATTATAACCAATATTTATATAAGTACCACTACAGGGCATAAGTTGAGGGTCGGAATTATCGAAAGCAATAATATCTTTTGAGAAAGTTTTGTTTATTCTAACAATAAAAACAGGTATTTCAAGATTTAATTCTTTGAGACCTTTTTCAATAGCGTCAAGTTCTTTATTACTCATATCTTTATAGAAATGAATAATAAGTCTTTTAATTCCTTTAAATTTATTAGTATAATCTATAACAGCGTTGATAATAGAGCCAGCTAATTCTTCAGCCTTTTTACTATGGAAGCAATCGGAGTTATTAAATTTGCCTAAAACATTAAAACAAAAAGCACTGCCAATATATTGATTATTGATATCTTCGTGATTATAAGCCCCAATACCAACAATAAGTTCGTTAAAGGGTTTAACATCTAATTGCCAAGGGATACCATTAAGTTTGGCTAAAATAGCAATATAAATATTAGGTAAAACATATCTGTAGTTTACCTTATAATTTAGGATTTTTTCTGATTCTAAAACTTGTGATAAAATATTTTTCTTTAGAAGTAATTCTTTAATTTTATAATAAATGTTTTTTTGTTCAGGGTTGTCGATATGTTTATTGAATGGACTTATGTAAATAGCAATATAGTTTATATCAGGTGGAAAGCTTCTTGAATTAATTTCTTTATTTATTTCAGGAATAGGGTTATTTTCATTTTCAAAAATAATATCAAAATCAGGTTCTTTGTAATAAGGAGTATTAGTGTATTTATGAAATCCTTTAATATAATCTTCTTTGCCTGAAAAATAATTATCAATTTTATTAGCTTTATCAATATCATTTTTATGCATAATAAAAAAGAAATGAATATTTTTTAAAGGACTGGGTTTAAATGGACCGTTTTTTATACCATTTATAGGAGAAATATCCTTATGTTTATTTCCACTATAATAATTGTTACCAAAAATTAATTTATTAGAATCATTATTTACTTTGAAAATATGTTTTTTATCTACAGTATAAAAGTTATTAGAGTTAATAGGAATAATTGATTTAAAATTATCGTTATTTAAGTGCTGATTAATAAACGAAGTAATTTGATTATTGTATTTAATATATTTATTGCTTTTATCAGGAGCTTCAATTTTGTGATTTAATATTTTGCCAATATTGAAATTCCAAACAATAAAAATATTTTCATAGTCAGCTGCTTCATCGGGGGAAAGCTTATCATATTTTTTAAGTATATCTTTATATAATACCCAATTAAATTTTTCAGAGGGGATTTTAGATGATAAATCTATAAAACTTTTTTTAAATACTTTAGATTTACCATCAAAAGAAATAAGAATTTCAGGAGATTTAGTTATTAAGGCAATTTGAATTTTTAGGGTAAATTTAAAATAATAATTATAATTTTCATCTTGAGAATTAATATCAGATAACCAAATTTCGTTGTCGTGAATAAAATTAGGTTTAATAATATAATTATTTTTTTGGAAGTATTTATAAATTATTGAATTATAGAAACGCTTAAGAATAGAAGCTTTAAATGTGTTTTTTCTATTTCTTTCATTTATCTTTTTGTCGTTTTCATTTTTTACTTCTTTAAAAACAAGATTAGTTTTTTGTGTAACAGCAAAACCATCAGTAAAAGGAATATTGAAAGAAGTGTAATAAAAATCTTGTTCACCAAAATATTCGATTACTTCGTCTGGAACAAGATTTTTATAAACCCGTTGTAAATCATTATTCTCTTGATTAGTAAAGTAGAAAGTATATTCTTCTTTAGGATGATTAAATGTTAAAAGGTTAAATGTAAGATCAGAAGTATTCATAATATATATATTTAGTTATTTTTTCAGGTTATATATTGTTTAAAAAAATAATATAGAATAAACAGTAGAAAAATATTAATAAAAAGAACTCATTTTAAATATGCAAATAAATTAATATCATTAATTTAATTGGTAAATATATAAAAAAAATTAGTAAAACATATTAAATAAGAAAAAATATATTTTATAATATAGGATATAGGATTTGTAGGAAACGTAGGAAATGGGTATGGTAGTGATGTGGTTGTTAACTCAATTAACTGTTTAAGGGTAGAATGATAAATTTATTATAATTTGTACTTGTTTCTTATTTCTTTTAATACAAAATCTGTAAATTTTTCTATTGTGATTTCATAACCAAATAAATTATTATGAGCTTTTTCAATTTTTGTTTTCATTCTTTTTCTTGCTTCATTAATTAATGGTGTCATTTTATTAAAATCTAATTCTTCTTGGGTATAATCTTCATAAGGAAGTCTTAACAAAAACATATCATTATAATTAATGGGCAAGTTTATTGTTCTTAGGATTCTATCATCTTTAATAAAGCAAGTTGCTGCTGTAAAATAAGTTGTTCCAATATTTATCTCTCCTTCAAAAACCTTAATAATAAGCTCTTTTTCTCTCATACTTTTAATAAGATTAAAGAAATATAGAAAAGGAACAACAAATTTTGCCACTCCTTCTGTTTTAGTTTTTAAATTAAAATAGCTTCCGGGAACTGAACACAAAATATTTCCATTTGTTACAGTTATTTCACACATTGTACTTAAAGCTTTTTTGCTTTTTCCTTTTACAGTTACTTTGAGATGTTTTAAAGTTTTTAATAACTCTTTTGTATTTACTATAATCTGAACATAGTTTTTTATTTCCTTAATTGCCATATTTTTATACTTTTATTGCTTCATATTCTTGTTCGGTTAAGCTAAATTCAGGATCTATTACTTTTACTTCTTCATAAGTATGCTTGTAAAGTTTGTAAACCATGTTGTCGATTTGCTGTTCTAAGGCAGTATTGTCTTCGCCTTCGGATTTTGCAGAAAGAATATCACCAACTTTTTTTGATATTAAATAAAAAGATTCCTTTTGTTTAGGTTCTAATAAATTAATTTTTATAACATCTATATTTTTGATCTTTGTGCCAGTATTATTATTGCCTTTATATTTCGATTGATACAATCTTGAATTTAAGATACCAGAAATAAAAAGCAAAATATTTCTTTTTGAAGTATCTTTAAACAATACTGGATGGTCAATAAAAAACAAATAATTGATACTGCTAAGACCATAATGTGCTTCTTCAGATAAGAAAAAATTTGTTTTGCCTCTTGATTGCCAAAGAAGTTTTAAATATTCAAAATCTAAGCCATATGCATATTTTTGTAATAAGTAGAAATTTCCATTACCTAGTGTTGCAATTGTGTCACCATCACCATTATATAATACTCTCTTATTTACTGTATTTTCAAATTTTTCTATACTTATAAAATCAAGTGCATTTCTATTAATCAAAAATATTTTGTAATTATCTAAATGTGTTTTAATTGAAGGAATTCTTTTCATTATCTCTTTAGAATAGTTTGCTTTATTTAGCCAAATAACATAAGATTTTGGTTCTTCTAAATAATACTTATGTATCTGATTTCCTGCAAAAATAGGTTTGACAAAAGATTTTTCAACTGTATTTAACTCCTTCCATTTTGGATGTTTATAGTCAATAGAGTTATTAATAAAAAAACTTTCGTTGTCAATTTTAATATCTACACCAACATTTAGTACATAAATACCTAATCCTTTTGATAATAAATAAATAGGATAATTAGTAATAATTTTATTATATAATTTACCGATAGCTTTATTACAGCCAGTTTGAATACCAACTTGTGATGTAAGACCATAATAGTCAATATTAACAGTTTTAATTTTGTTTTTAAAACTTTCATTTTGTGTAAATCTCCAATATATATTGTTTTTCAAATAGTTTTGTGAAATATTCTTGTCCTTGTAAGAACACAATAAGATATTATCATTATTTACATCAGAGTTTTCATACAACCTATATAGAAAGCTATGCTTTATTTTAGTGCCATAATAAACTATCATAGAATTTGTACCTACCCCTTTAAAAACAGAGTTTTTATTGAAATTAAGAATAAAATTTATATTAGACTTTTCAGTAATCAATTTTCTAGTTTGTATTGCATAATCAGAGGTTAAAAATTCATTCGGAACTATCAAACATATATTGCCGACATTATTTATTAGTTTAATAGATTCTAGCAAAAAAGCATAATATATATTAGTTCTTTTTTTCAAAATGCTTTTTAACTTTGCACAATTTTTGTATTTCTTAAATAATGTTGAATTATCCTTTTCTCCAATATACGGCGGATTCGCAATCACAATATCAAAACCAACATTATCTGTTATCTGCTCATTCATAACTTCAGGAAAATCCAATTTCCAATCAAAAAAGTTAAGCCGAAGTTCAGGTTGTGTCTTTAGTTTTGTTAGTTTTTCGATAGTCTTATTGTAATTAATCAGGGTTAACGAAATTTCAGTATTTTTTTTAATTTCAGTGGGTTTCAAGCCAAATCCCATGTCATTTGCTAACACATTTTTGTTACTATACACTTTTCTACTAAATGTCACCTGATTAATAAGAATATCAATTTTAAGATTTCTAATATCATTATTTAGCATTTTTTTATCTGGTGCATCAAAGAACTCTTTTTGTTTATTAGAAAGTGCATTGAGATAATATTTTAGTTGTTTGACGAATGATTCATTCTTATTTTGCCCATAATCAATATCCCAATCAATATCAATAATATCATCACCTAACTTGCTTACCAAGCTATTACCTACAACAATTTTATAATCGAGATTGGGTAATGCTTTTGGAACATCCTCGTCCACCACCAGGCTCAACCAGAATCGTAATCTGGCAATATCAACAGCTCCTTTTTCTATGTCGACCCCATAAATACTATTTTGGATAATATTCAGTTTCACTTCCGAAGCATTAAAACCTTGCGTATTGCCATGTTCAAAAGTGTATAGGGTTTGTTTGGCTGTAAAAATTTCTTTGAGTAGCCCCATTGGGAAAGCACCCGATCCAATTGCAGGATCACAAATTTTAACCTTATCTAAAGCATCGTTAATGTTTTGAATTTCTGGTTTTAAAATATCGTCTATTTCTTTCGTTTTAAGTAAAATAGTTACTGCTTCTTTTTCTTTGGCTTCGTCTTCAATTTTCAGGCATGTGCATAAGTATTCAATCAGGCTTTCTTGACACATATAATGCACAATTTCTTTGGGCGTATAATAGGCTCCTTTGTCTTTGTTGTCTTCCAACAGGTTTTCGAAAATATGACCAAGCATTTCGGGGTCAACGGCTACGGTGTGGTCGTTGGGGTCATCTTCGTAAATAGTAAAATTGTATTGGTTGAAAAATTTAAAAAAGTTTTCAAATAAATCGGCTGGAAAAACAAGATTCCGATATTTCTTTTTATCTTCTTCAAACAAACCACCATTAAGAAATGGAATCCTGATTTTTTCGCCCGGAATGAGTTCAATAATGTCGTTTGTTCGTTTTGTGTTGAGTGTATCAAAAAAGAGTTTGCTCAGGTATTCAGAATAAAAAATCCCTTTGTTTCGGCAATTGCTGAAAAGGTTCCAAAGGAAATCGTGATCTCCCTGTCCCCAATTACTTTTTTCGGGTACGCCCATCCATCCCTTTTTCTGGATGAAATAGAGAAATACAATACGACCTAAAAGTTTTTTGTTGAAATCTCTGATGGCTTTTTCATCGCCATTAAAAATAGTCTGGCGAATGCTTGGCTTAGCTACCATATAATCGCAAAACAATTCATAGTGCTTTTTATATTCATCAAAAAATGATTTTGAAAGTTTCTCAACTGAGAAAGCATCCTTCACATCATCTAAAGTTGTATTGCTTCCTTTTTTAGTAATAATTGCAAATCGTTCAGCGGCAGTCCTGCAACTTTCACCTTCGCCTAAAATGTAAGTAAATCGCTTTGGTTCGGTTTTAACTTTTATTAATTCGCCTTTGGAATCATAACCTGTAAGTTCCGACACATAGGTAAACCGCCAGTTTGGATTTTCAGGACGGTGATAAACAATAAAAGCAGCATCAATATCTTTCCAGTATTTTCTTAATAAATTACGTAAGCCTACTCGGTTACGTTCCAAAATGATTCCTGCTGCAAGAGTAACGTCGTAAACGGCAATATTCCGCTCTATACCGTTTTCGTTTAAAACAATGTAACCTAAACGGAGTGCCTGAGTTGCAACATTGACATTGATTCCTGTAAGTATTTCAGGAGTTGATAGCAATCGTGCATTTAAAAATGCTTGTGAAAGAAATTGCTTCCAATTGCTTTGATTATATCGAAGCTGAAAAATCTGTTGAATTTGTTGTTGTGTCATAATTAAGCAAATGATTCTGAAATAATAATAACTGGTTTATCTACCTTCCCTTTTATGCCTTTCTGAGCATCTGACATATCTACATTATAACTTTTAGCAATCTTGTCCAATTCGGAAATGCTGATGTTCAAATTAAGTTTTCGTTTCTGAAGTTTAGCAACATCTGAAGGTAGATTGGTGTATTTCCCAATATCAATCAGCACTACAATTTTTTTAATGTTTTCTTTTTGTTTTTCTGTCAATACTGGATGCTTTATTATCTCAGAAAGGAATTTTTTCGCCTTTTGCGCAATTACTCCCAATGCTTCTGGGTCGGTTTGAGATTGCTCCAATTTGTGTTCAAGTGTTTCGAAATGCTCTACCGACAATTTAATATGTTCGTGATGGCTTTCAATTAAATCAACTCTTTTTTCTTTTTGCTCAGCTTCAAAAATTCGGAAAGCTTCAATAGGAGTGATTTCCTGTGATTGGTTGGAATTATCGACAAAATAAAATTCAAATTTCTTATCAGTTTTTAGAAATGCAGCCGTACTGCCTTGTAATTCGGTTTTTTTAATTGTTTTTGAATTTCTTCCAGTCCTTGATTTGAGTGGGATTTTACTTATCTTATCAAACCAAGCTGAATTCTTCTTTTTAAAATCCCTGAGAAAATGCAAGAATTTAAGTCGTTCATCTTCTTCTTCTTTATAATCTCCACTAAAGAGTTTTACTTCGTCCAGAATTTCATCGGTTGAAAACACTTGATTATCCTCGCCAAAGGCTGTGTGGAAAGCCTGAATTTTCATAAAAGCGGTTTTGTTCAAACGTATTTGAGCGTCTCCTTGTGCAGAAGGATAAAATACATAGTTGAATATTTTCGCAGCTTTTGTTCCAATACGATTTACACGCCCTATTCGTTGCATCATTTTAGTTGAGTTCCAAGGTGTGTCATAATGAATAACCACGTTTGAACGATGAAGGTTAACACCCTCTGCAAGTACTTCGGTTGTTAAGATAATATGGAAGTCGTGTTTTTGTTCCTTACCTTTTTCTTTTTCGTTTTCATTTGGGAAATTGGCATCAAAGTTTTCTACAATGATTTCATATTTTGCTCTTCGGTTTTTGGCGGAAATTACTAAAACATCTTTTCTGCCTTCATTTTCCAACGCTTTAGCCAGATAATCAACCGTATCTTTTGATTCTGAGAAAATAACCAATTTCCCTTCGAGGTTTGTTTTCTTATTAAGGAATTGTTTTGTTAACTTGTCAATGAAAACTTCCAACTTTGGGTCATGGTCAACTTTATTCCAGCTAAGAATCAACTCTTTTAAAAGGGCAGCATCTTTCTTTAAACCGTCCAGAAATCCGTCTTTAAAATTGTCTGCTTTGAAAGTTTGGTTTTTAGGGTTTTCTTCTGCAAGTCGTTCAATTTCTTTTTCAATATCGTCTTCGTTCCAGCCCTTATCTAATAGTTTATTTACGTCAGTATCAGGAGCGATAAAAACCTTGTCATTTTCAAACATTTCAATCATTCTGTCAGTGGCTTTTTTGAAAGAACCAAGTGACTTTTTAAAGGCGTAAAAGCTGCTCTCCAGTCTTTTAATCAACTGAGTTTTCATTATTTGTGCTAATGATTTAGAGACTAATTCAGCCTTTTCGTAGTATTTATTTTGAATATCTTCTTTTAATCCAAAGATTGCCAAATATCGAATGTATAAAATCTTATCACTTTTAGTAAGACCCAATTGTTTGCCGTGTGCTATTTCTTTTTGTTTGATTTTTTCATTTTTAGAAAAATCCGTAATCATAAATACTGTTTGTGCAAATAACTTATTTAATTTCTCATCCATTAAATATTCAACTTTTTTAGGAGGGTCAACTTTCGGGAAATTGATTCCTTGTGCTGCAATATCTTCTTTGTAATCAGGAATATTTTCTAAGTCAGTTCTGGTTCTTCTAATCGTAATAGGTTCTATTACATTTTTTCGGATTTTACCATAAATTTCACGGAGCTTATTTACATCCAATTCATCAAATCGTTTCAGATTTTTGTATTGTTCCATCAATGGACTAAAAAATGACGTCAAATTAGTTATAGGTAATGTTGACTGCCTTGCATCCTGAAACATTTGAATCTGATAGAAAATGTCATCCGGTCGGTTGTTTAATGGCGTTGCTGAAACCAGAATAATTTTTTTCTGCAAACCATCAATTAATCCTTTATTTGCTCGTGGGCTTTTACAAATCAATTGCAGATTCTGAAAAACACCTGTTTTATAGTTGCGATATTTATGAGCTTCATCAACGATTATTAAATCGTATTCTTCTTTATTCCAATAATCTTCATGCCCTTCAAGAATCCTTTCCAATCTACCATTTGTGATGAATTTTGTGTATTTGTCTATTTTGAAATCCTTAAAAGTGTTTTTCCAGTTTTTTTCAATTGCTGGTGGAAATACTACTAATATTTTTGTGTTGTCCCTACCATTCTGTAAAAGAAACTTTTTAGCAACCATCGCAGCAACAACAGTTTTCCCCAAACCCACAACATCTGCTAACATAAATCCATTATGTTTTTGAAGCATGTTGAAACCTTCATTTACGGCATCAACCTGATAGGAAAGTTTTTTAAAGTTTTGTGGTAGATCGCCCATTGAATCTGGGTCATAATCAATATTTTTTCCGAAATATTCAGCAAGCAATTTTATATATAATTCAAATGGTGTTGCTTTATCATTTAAATAGCCACCCTGCTTTACCTTTTGAATATCTACCGGAAGTATATCGACAGCATCTTTCCATAACTCGTTGAACTCGTCAGTGGCAAACTTTACATCTTCGTATTCCGTAAGTTGTACGTTGAATTCATAATTATAAATATCACCAGCACCAAGTCCTGCATCAGTTAAGTTTGAAGAACCTGAAATTACACTTGCAGGTGTGTGTTCGTTAAAAGGTTCAGGTCGAAATATGTAAACTTTTGCATGTATCTTTTTTTCAGGATGTGCTTTAACTTGTATCTTCTTTTCAACAATATCTTCAATAAATTGAAGTATTCCGTTTTCAGTATCTTTATCATAGCTTGCTTCTTCAATATCATCTTTTAATTTTTTTATAAAATCTTCTTTGGTTTTTTCTTGATTTTTAAAAAATTCAAGTCCAGATTTTTGAGCTTCAACAATCATTTTGTTAACATTGATTCCAACCAGAATTCTAATCTGAGGTACTTTGTCTAAAAACGGTCTGATTCTGAAATACCCAGATGCCCGAAAATAACCAACTAATGCGTCAAAGAATTGAATATTAGAGTTGTATTTAAATATTCCTTCAAACTTATTTATTAAAGTATTTTCTTCATTGTTAGTAAAAAACTTTGTTGACATATTTTTAAATTTAGAATAAGAAATTATAGTGGCAAGCCAAAGATTAAAAAAATTAAGGGTTGTCAGAATTAAAAAAATAAGAAAAATTTCAATAAATTAATATTAAAATTTACAATGAATGTCAAATTTAATAAATAAGCTGTAATAAAAGATTAAATTTGATATAAATAATTATTAATAATATAGGGGAAATGATTTGTAGGAAACGTAGGAAATGGATGTAA
>Ga0075115_10001397_pt1 | contig 11764 bp, 13 predicted proteins | sample AntAceMetag02UKH_FD_69785 | JGI IMG/M metagenome (GOLD analysis project Ga0075115, IMG submission 69785) | Saline lake microbial communities from Ace Lake, Antarctica - Antarctic Ace Lake Metagenome 02UKH | ecosystem: Environmental > Aquatic > Non-marine Saline and Alkaline > Saline | place... | reverse complement strand
GATTTGATGCTGTGCTTCTTGGCTGGGGCCTTGGACAGGATCCTGATATGTACGATATATGGCATTCTTCCAAGACAAAGGAGGGCGAGTTTAATTTTGTAAGCTACTCAAACAGCGAGATCGACAAATTGCTCCTGGATGGCAGGCAGACCTTTGACCAGAAAAAAAGGGCAGAGATATACCACAGGATCCACGAGATCTTATACAAAGAGCAGCCTTATTTGTTTTTATACGTGCCTGACAGCCTGCCGATCATCCATAAAAGATTTAAAGGGATCGAAGTAGGCGCAACAGGCATAGGCCATAATTTTATCAAATGGAATGTGCCAAAAAACGAACAAAGATATATAAGATAAAACTTTACCACCCCCGGACCCGGGTAGGGTCTACCCGGGTCCGGGGGTGGTTGTGGTTGTGGTTGTGGTTGTGGTTGAATTGATATGATTAAATACATTTTTCGTAGATTAATAGGACTAATCCCGCTTTTACTTGGTATAACCATTATTACCTTCGCGGTGATCCATCTTGCTCCTGGGAAGCCGACTGATATGGAGACGCAGTTTAATCCAAAGGTCTCTATGGAGGCAAGAGAGAGGATGATGACTCTCTATGGGCTTGACAAGCCCATCCACATACAATACAAGGATTGGTTAATAAGGCTTTTACATCTTGATTTTGGGATCTCTTTTGTCGACTCAAGACCCGTGATGAAAAAGATCTTAGAGCGTATCCCTGTCACGCTTGGGATAAATCTGGCGTCTATTATTTTGATCTTGCTCATAGGCATACCCATCGGCGTAAGCTCAGCAGTCAGAGAAGGCGGTTTTTACGACAGATCTATGACAGTGTTTGTTTTTGTTGGATTTGCCATTCCTACTTTCTGGCTGAGTCTCATCTTGATGGACCTTGTTGGCGTGCGGTGGGGGATCTTACCTGTTTCAGGGATAAAATCACTGGAGTTTGAACAATTTGGATTTTTCGAGAAAATATTTGATATTGCAAGGCATCTGGTTTTGCCGGTTTTTGTTTCAGCGTTTGGCGGACTCGCTGGTATTTCGCGATACATGCGGAGCAATATGACGAATGTCTTAAAACAGGATTATATACGCACTGCAAGGGCAAAGGGCTTAAGAGAAAAAGACGTTATCTATAAACACGGGCTTAAGAACGCGCTTTTGCCTGTTGTTACTATTTTAGGATTATCAGTCCCCGGCCTTATAGGCGGGAGCGTTATATTTGAATCTATTTTCAGCATCCCGGGTATGGGAAGACTTTTTTACGAGTCTGTTATGACAAGGGACTACCCTGTTATAATGGGTGTTTTAGTCATAGGCGCCAGCTTGACGCTTTTAGGTAATCTCCTGGCAGATGTTTCATATGCAGCAGTCGATCCTAGGATAAAATATGAATAAATTAATGATATTTGGATTCAGTATAGTATTATTTTTTGCGATAATTGCAATCTTTGCGCCGTTTGTTGCTACGCATGATCCTGGAAAGATAGATATAGAGAACATCCTTACAGGGCCTTCAAAAGAACATGTTTTAGGGACTGATAGCCTTGGCAGGGATCTATTCAGCCGCATGGTCTTTGGGACACGCATATCACTAATGGTCGGATTTATAGCTGTGGGTATTGCAGCGCTGATAGGCATAGCCCTTGGGTCCATAGCAGGCTATTATGGTAAATGGGTGGATCTTATTATTATGAGGTTTGTAGATATAATGTTATGTTTTCCTACATTTTTTCTTATACTGGCTGTGATAGCGCTTTTGGAACCCAGCATAATAAATATTATGATAATTATAGGGATTACGAGCTGGATGGGCGTTGCGAGATTGATCAGGGCGGAGATATTAAGTCTGAAGGAAAGAGATTTTATCTATGCTGAGAAGGCAATAGGCGCAAGTGATTTCAGGATCATTACCAGACACCTGATCCCTAATGCAATGGCGCCCGTGCTTGTGAGTATAACTTTGGGTATTGCAGCAGCGATTTTAGTAGAATCCAGCCTGAGCTTTCTTGGAATAGGCGTGCAGCCGCCGACTCCAAGTTGGGGCAACATCTTGAGCGAAGGCAAATCAGTTATGGGCGCAGCCTGGTGGATGATGCTGTTCCCCGGCCTTGCGATCTTTATTACAGTTTTAGGATATAACCTGCTGGGCGAGGGCATTCGCGAAAGACTTTTAAAGACTTAACTTGACCTTACCTCCGTAGATGCGTAGGCTACCCCGATTGGTAGCCTACGCATCTACGGAGGTAAGGAGAGGAGTTGTTAGTGCTTCTGGAGATAAAAGGTTTACAGGTCAGGTATTCTGATATAGAAGTGGTGCGGGGTGTGGACTTGGAGATCGACAAGGGCGAGTGCATTGGCCTGGTCGGTGAGTCTGGATGCGGAAAGACAACAGTCGGGCTCTCTATAACAAGGCTCATACCGAGGCGCAAAGGCGATATCAATGGTGGGAGGATCTTGTTCGAAGGCCAGGACCTTTTGACTCTGAGTGATGAAGAATTAAGGAAATACAGAGGCAGCAGGATCTCTTATGTGTTCCAGGAGCCGTTCAGTTCATTGAACCCGGTATTTACGATCTATGAACAATTAAAAGAAGTATTGCCTGAGGATGATGACGCAGAGAGGTCGATTTCTGAGGCCTTGAAGAGCGTCGGTCTTCAGGAACTGATCGACAGAAAAAAAGTATATCCGCACGAATTATCCGGCGGCATGCAGCAGCGCGCCATGATAGCAATGGCGATCATATCAAGACCGGATCTGCTGGTCCTGGACGAGCCTACAACAGCGCTTGATGTGACTGTTCAAAAAAAGATACTGGAGCTGGTAATGGAATTAAAAAAGAGTTTAGGCCTGTCGATTTTATTTATATCGCATGACCTCAGGACAGTATTTGAGCTGGCTGACAGGGTATGCGTTATGTATGCCGGCATGATAGTAGAGCAGGGCGCGGCAAAGACCTTGATGTCAAGACCTGGCCATCCTTACACAAAGGGCCTGGTAAATTCCATACCTTCCATTGAACACAGAAAACAAAGGTTTAACGCTATCGAGGGCAGGACTCCTCTTTTTTCAGAATTGCCAGAAGGTTGTAAATTTTATCCGAGGTGTAAGTTTAGAATAAAACCGTGCAGTGAGAAAGAGCCGTTTCTGGGAAAATTTTCAGAAGGGCATTATTCCCGCTGCATAAGGTCAAAGGAATTAATAGCCCATGGAACTGTTAAAGATATCTGATCTTACAAAGATCTATCCAAAACACGAAGTAGCTGCCATTGATAATATGGATCTCTCTATCGATGAGGGTGAGATATTCGGGCTTGTTGGAGAATCCGGGTGCGGTAAGAGCACATTGGCAAGGTCTATTTTAAGGCTTACTGATGTTGAGAGGGGAAGCATCTTGTATAAAGGAGACGAGCTATTAAAGGTCGGGGCCAGGAAGATGAAGGGCCTCAGAAAAGAGATACAGATAATATTCCAGGATCCTTATATGTCGTTGGACCCGCGCGTAAAGATAGGCAAGGCCCTGGAAGAGGTCTTTCTTATTCATTATAGTTATCCGGGGCCGAAGAGAAGAAAAAAGGTGGATGAGCTCCTGGACATGGTCGGCCTTGGCAAGTTTTATTTTAACAGGCTCCCGTCTGACTTATCAGGGGGCGAGAAGCAGCGGGTGGGTATTGCAAGGGCCCTGGCTACCGGGCCTGAATTCATAATATGCGACGAGCCTGTTTCCAGCCTGGACATATCTATACAGGCGCAGATACTTAATCTTTTAATGGACCTTCAGAAAAAAAAGGCCCTTACATATTTATTTATAAGTCATGATCTGGGCGTGGTGGCGTCGATCTGCGACAGGGTGGCAGTGATGCAGTCAGGCAGGATCGTGGAGACGGGCCTGTGCGAAGAAGTTTTTAGAAATCCACAGCACCCTTATACTAAAAAACTATTGGATTCCATTTCTCTGACTTGACACTTTTAACACTGACACAAGTGTCAAGTTATTTGCATTTATTATTGTGTTATTGTATAATAAACGCTTACCAAGGAGTATATCATGAAGAATGTTTTGACTTTCATAATGGCAGGGGGTAAAGGGGAGAGACTTTTTCCTCTTACACAAGACAGGACAAAGCCGGCAGTGCCGTTCGGGGGCGTCTATAGGATCATAGACTTTACGCTCTCTAATTGCATAAACTCCGGGCTGCGCAGGATCCATGTCCTGACCCAGTATAAATCCTCATCTCTTGTTAAGCATATCTCCCTGGGGTGGAATGTCTTGAACGGAGAATTAGGCGAATATATCGATATCATACCTGCGCAGCAAAGGGTCAGCGACCAGTGGTATCAAGGCACAGCAGATTCGCTATATCAGAACATCTATGCAATAGAAGATGAGAGGCCGGATCATGTGCTGATCCTGGCAGGCGATCATATTTACAAGATGGATTATAGAGCCATGCTTGATTTTCATATACAAGAGAAGGCAGATCTCACAGTGGGGGTAGTTAAGCTGGAAAAAACAAAGGCATGCCAGCTGGGCGTATGCGAGGTAGATAATAAATCAAAGCTTAAGAGGATCATTGAAAAGCCGGGCGCAGAAGATAAGATCTTAAAGAACTCTGATCAATTGTTTGTATCCATGGGCATATATGTCTTTAACAGGGCCATACTCAATGAGATCTTGTCAGAAGATGCAAAGAACAAAGATTCTTCGCATGATTTTGCAAAGGATATCATTCCTTTGATGTTGAATAAATGTAAAGTGTGCGCATACAAATTCGTAGATAAAGAGAGGAAAGAGTCGCTCTACTGGCGGGACATAGGTGATCTAGACGCTTATTACGAGGCCAACATGGAACTTGTTTCCATATTTCCGGCATTCAGTCTGTATGATCGAGACTGGCCTTTCAGGACATATCAGGAACAGTTTGGCCCGGCAAAGACTGTATTTGCTGAAGAGGATAGTAACAGGGTGGGCATGGCGCTTAATTCCCTTGTATCGCATGGCTGTATAATCAGCGGAGGCAGGGTTTATGCAAGCGTATTGTCGCCCAATGTGAGGATCAATAGCTTTTCAGAGGTAAGTGATTCTGTGCTCATGGAGGGCGTGGATATAGGTAGATATGCAAGGGTAAGGCGGGCTATTATAGATAAGTATGTAAAGGTGCCGCAGAAAATGGAAATAGGGTACGATCCTGTTGAAGACAAAAAGCGCTTTACTGTAACTGATTCCGGCGTAGTAGTCATACCAAAGGGTACGGTATTAAAAGGTAAATAATGATAAGAAAAGCCGATGTTCATGATATAAAGGCCATCCAGGAGCTTATAAATTTTTATGCAGATCAGGACAAGATGCTCCCGCGTTCTTTAAATGAGCTGTATGAGAACATAAGGGATTTTTTTGTTTATGAAGAAAATGGAAAGATAATGGGGTGCGTGGCGTTTCATGTCACATGGGATGATCTTGCGGAGATAAAATCATTGGCAGTCAGGGAGTCTAGGCAAAAGCAAAAAATAGGAAGCTCATTGGTCAAGTCAGCATTTGATGACGCAAAACTGCTTAAGATAAAACGCATATTTGCGCTGACATATGTCCCTGCATTCTTTGAGAAATTTGGTTTTAAAAAGGTCGAACATTCTGAACTGCCGCACAAGATCTGGTCAGAGTGCATAAAATGCATTAAGTTTCCTGATTGTCAGGAGATCGCATTGGTAAAGGATGTTTAAATAAATGGCATATACTATAACCGAAAAAATATTATTGGCCCATACGAACAAGAAATCCATTGCGCCGGGCGATTTTATTTACGCAAAGATCGATATGGCGCTTGGCAATGATATTACTGCGCCCATCGCCATAAAGGAGTTCGAGTCGACTGGAACTAAAAATGTCTTTGACAGGAAAAAGATCGCGCTTGTGCCGGATCATTTTACGCCTGCAAAAGATATGAAGAGCGCTGACCAGGCAAAGATATTGCAGAGATTCGCTATCAAGCACCGGATAGAAAATTATTTTGAGATTGGCAAGATGGGTATAGAGCATGCGCTTTTGCCGGAAAAAGGACTTGTGGGGCCAGGAGACTTGATCATAGGCGCTGATTCTCATACGTGCACTTATGGCGCGCTTGGCGCGTTTTCAACAGGCGTTGGCTCGACTGATCTGGCTGCCGGATTTATTAATGGACATGTCTGGCTGAAAGTCCCGGAGACTATAAAATTTGTTTATCATGGAAAATTAGGGAAGTGGGTGAGCGGTAAAGATCTGATATTGCATACTATAGGTGATATTGGCGTTGATGGCGCGCTTTACAAGGCAATGGAGTTAACAGGCGAGGTTATTCGTTCACTATGTATGGACGATAGACTCGCTATGTGTAATATGGCTATTGAGGCAGGGGGGAAGTCAGGGATCATTGAGCCGGATGAAATAACTCGCAGATATATCAGGGGTGAAGGGAGAAGGGTAAAGGGTGAATTTTATAAGAGCGACAAGGATGCTAAGTACTGTGAAATACGGGAATATGATGTTAAGAAAATAGAGCCGCAGGTCTCTGCGCCTCATCTGCCAAGCAATGCCGGGCCTGTCACTAAATTTAAGAGTATCAAGATAGACCAGTCAGTAATAGGTTCGTGTACGAATGGCAGGATAAGTGATCTAAGGATAGCTGCAAAGGTGCTTAAGGGCAAAAAGAAGGATCCGCGAGTCAGACTTATAATTATTCCTGCTACGCAAAAGATCTATTTGCAGGCAATAAAGGAAGGGCTTGCCGAAGTATTCTTAAAAGCTGGCGGGGTTTTTTCTACGCCGAGCTGCGGGCCGTGTCTGGGAGGGCATTTAGGGATACTGGCTAAAGGAGACCGCGCCATCGCGACTACAAACAGAAATTTCCGAGGCAGGATGGGCCATCCTGACAGCGAGGTATACCTCTCAAATCCTGCCGTAGCAGCTGCGAGCGCTGTAAAAGGCAGGATCGCGCACCCAGAGGAAATTTAGACATGAAGATCAAAGGCAAGGCATGGAAGTTTGGGAATGATGTAAATACAGATGAGATAATCCCTGCAAGGTTTCTTAATACCCATGATCCTAAGGAGCTTGGCGCGCACTGCATGGAGGATATTGACGCGGATTTTTCCAAAAAGGTTTCCAAGGGCGACATAATAGTAGGCGGGAAGAATTTTGGCTGCGGTTCATCAAGGGAGCATGCGCAGATCTCCATAAAAGGCGCAGGGGTCTCATGCGTAATAGCCCAAAGCTTTGCCAGGATCTTTTACAGGAATGCGATCAATGTGGGTTTGTCTATATTCGAGATAAAAGATGCTCAGGGCATATCACAGGATGATTATCTGGAGGTAGACCTTGATAAAGGCGTGGTTGTAGATCTTTCAGAAAACAAATCGTATAAGGCTCAACCCCTGCCTAAGTTTATACAAGAGATCATTAAAACAGGCGGACTTTTAAAGTGGGTCAAGAAGAGAAAGAGAGGATAGGAAATGGGAAGTAAGGGATATAAAATAGCAGTTATTCCTGGAGATGGCACAGGCCCGGAGGTCATGAGAGAAGGGCTAAAGGTCTTAAAGGCAGTGAGCCAGAAAATCGGCTTTAAATACGAGACAAAGGAATACGATCTGGGCGGAGACAGGTATTTAAAGACAAAGGAACTGGTGCCTGATACTGTATTAAAGGAGCTTTCCGGGATGGATGCTATATATCTGGGCGCTATAGGTCATCCAGATGTGAAGCCTGGCATTTTAGAACAGGGCGTTCTCTTAAAACTCAGGTTTCATTTTGACCAGTACATAAATCTCAGGCCTGTAAAGTTGTATCCAGGCGTGTGGACTCCGATAAAAGATAAAGGGCCTCTAGATATAGACTTTGTGGTTGTAAGAGAAAACACAGAAGGGCTCTATAAAGGTATGGGCGAATTCAAGGACAAGGGCACCAAGGACGAGATCGCCTTACAGATCTCACATAATACAAGAAAAGGCGTGGAGCGCTGTATAAGGTTTGCATTTGAATATACCAGAAAAAGGAACAAGAGAAAAAAACTTACGCTCTGCGGCAAGACAAATGTTCTGACATATGCATGGGACCTGTGGCAGAGGACATTTGATGAGGTGGCAAAGGAGTATAAGGACATAAAGACTGATTATGCTCATGTAGATGCCACGTGCATGTGGATGATAAAGAACCCTGAATGGTTTGATGTGATAGTCACGGATAATATGTTCGGCGATATTATTACTGACCTGGGCGCGATGATCCAGGGCGGCATGGGCATTGCTGCAGGGGGCAACATAAATCCTAAGGGGATTTCCATGTTTGAGCCAATAGGCGGGTCAGCGCCTAAGTACACAGGAAAGAATGTCATAAATCCGCTTGCTGCTATCTGCGCAGGCGGGATGATGCTTGAATATCTTGGAGAAGAAAAGGCAGCAAACATGATCGAGACTTCAGTCATGAAGGTGACCAGTGAAAAGCTAAAGAGCCTTTCAGCTGGCAAGATGGGGTATTCGACAGGTGAGGTAGGGGATCTGGTGGTAGAGAATTTATAGGAGAGAGGTCATCATGAGCAATAAATACAATGTCGCGATAGTGGGCGCCACTGGTGTTGTGGGTCGTGAATTTATAAAAGTCCTGGAACAGAGAAAGTTCCCGGTTAAAAACATACGTCTTCTGGCATCAGGCCGTTCAAAAGGCAAGATGCTAAAATTCTGCGGAAAATCATGTAAGGTCGAGGTGCTTGGTAGGGATTCTTTTAAGGATATAGACATTGCGCTATTCAGCGCGGGCGGAGGTATTAGCAAGGAATTTGCTCCGATTGCTGTAAAAGCTGGAGCGATAGTCGTAGATAATTCCAGCGCGTGGAGAATGGATCCAAAGGTACCTCTGGTGGTCCCTGAGGTAAATCCGCACGCGATAAAAAACCATAAAGGCATCATAGCCAATCCAAACTGTTCGACTATACAGATGGTCGTAGTCTTAAAGCCGCTTCATGATGTTGCAAGGATAAAACGCATCGTAGTTTCTACGTACCAGTCTGCTTCTGGCTGGGGCAAAGAAGCAGTGGACCAGTTGTGGGAAGAAACTGAAGAGGCCGTGAAAAGTAACAAGCGACAAGTAACAAGCGACAAGATAAAAAAGGTCAAAAAAGTGTTGCCTGCTCAGATCGCTTTTAATGTGATCCCTCATATAGATGTATTTTTGCCTAACAGGTACACCAAGGAAGAGATGAAGATGCTGAATGAGACCAGGAAGATCATGGAAGATGACAGCATAAATGTGACTGCTACCTGTGTCCGCGTAGGCGTTGTGACCTCTCATGCAGAGGCGGTCAATATTGAAACTGAGAGAAAAATAAGCGCGGGTGAAGCAATGGAGATCCTTAAAAAATCACCAGGCGTGGAAGTCATCGATGATATTGCGGATTCAAAATATCCTCTTCCTATAGATGCCGTAGGCAAAGATGCCTGTTATGTTGGAAGGATCCGCGCGGATAAATCTGTAAAATACGGCCTTAATCTATGGGTCGTGAGTGACAATCTACGTAAAGGCGCAGCCTTAAACGCTGTCCAGATAGCCGAGCTTTTGATCAAGTGATCCGTAATATCCGTCTGACAATAGAATACGATGGCGCTCGTTTCTTTGGCTGGCAATCGCAGCGAACAGAAAAAAGAAAGACTGTCCAGGAAGAGATCGAAAAAGCAGCTTATAGGTTATTTGGGAAAAAGATCAAGCTTGTAGGAGCTGGCAGGACAGACTCAGGCGTTCACGCAGAGGCGCATGTCGCAAATTTTAAGACAGCTTCGAACCTACCTCTAATAAATATCAAAAGAGGCCTCAATAATTACCTTCCAAAAGATATTGCAGTGACTGTAGCAGACGAAGTAAAAATAGATTTTCATTCCAGGTTCGACGCCAGGGGAAAACTTTATAGATATACAATACTCAATAGAAAAATCAGATCGCCATTACTAAAAAGATATACAGCGTTTGTCTCGTATGATTTGAATATTGATTCTATGCGGAAGGCAGCCAGATGTCTTATAGGCAGGAAGGATTTTAAGTCATTTCAGGCAGCCGCCAAGAAAGAAAAAAGCTCTATAAGGACAATAAAAAAACTTACTATCGTCAGTAAACCGCCACTTATAGAGATCTATATACAGGCAGATGGATTTTTGTATAATATGGTGCGAAATATTGTAGGCACATTGATAGATGTGGGCAGGGACAGGATAAAACCAGATAAAGTTAAGGAAATTTTGTCAAAGAGGAATCGCGCTCTAGCTGGTCAGACAGCGCCAGCTAGAGGACTGTGCCTGGTAAAGGTATATTATTAAGCCATTCCTACGCCCTGTAGCCCAGGTTTAAACCTGGGCTACAGGGCGTAGGAATGGATAACTCTTATTGCCTATGGGATATAGAGAAGCGTTGGAAAAATCATGGAATTCGTTTAAGGAATCTGAGAAGATGCAGGTGAGGTTTCTGAACGACGAGTACGAAGTAGATTTTTCCAAAAAAACTATTTTTTCGCTATCCTGCAACATCGAGGCAAAGGATTATTATAAGATATTGATCCTTCACTATCTTGCGAACGAGGACAAGGTCGCGAGCATAGAGGGTGATGCATGGATATCATTTAAAGAGATGGACGGAGGCAAGGAGTATTTTTCCGCATTTCGCAAGAGGGCAATAGAGCCGATAATAAGAAAATACAGGGATGACTCTAAAGATATGCTTATTCAGGCATTCCCCAAGATAAAAGTCGAGATCAAGGTCTGGGCAAAGGATGAGGAGTTTGAAGCAGATTGCAATATGCTCTTCAACGAGAGCATTAAAAAGATCCTTCCAACCGAAGACGTGGCAGTTCTAGGGGGCATAATAGCCTCCTTAATCTAGGGCGGTTTATATGGTAAAGAACGTAGTGTATATATTTATAGCAGTAGTTTTTGTTTTTGGCTATCTTCGGTATTTTGAGCATCGGTCGCTTTATTTTCCTATGGAGGAGATAGAGATCGTGCCGAGCGCTATTGGGCTTGCGTACGAGGATGTGTATTTTGAGACAGAGGATGGGGTGAAGATCAATGCGTGGTTTGTAACAGCCCCATTAAAGGACTCAAAATATACACTTCTATTTTCTCATGGCAATGGCGGCAATATAAGCCATCGCGTAGAGAAGATAGGGATGCTGAGTAAGCTTGGATTAGATGTGTTTATTTTTGACTATAGAGGATATGGAAGAAGTAGCGGCAGGCCGTCAGAAAAGGGATTCTATAGAGATGTGGAGGCCGCGTATAATTATCTAGTGAGTGAGAAGAATATCCAGCCAGAACGAATAATAGTATACGGAGAATCCTTGGGCGGGTCAGTGGCAATCGATCTTGCCAGCAGGAAAAAGGTCAGGGCATTGATAAGTGAGTCTGCATTTAGCTCTACTGTGGATATGGCAAAGGCGCTCTATCCGCGGCTTCCAGCATTTTTAATATCTACAAAATTTGATGCAGTGAGTAGAGTCAAGGATCTAAGTATACCAAAGCTAATAATCCATAGTAAAAACGACGACATCGTACCATTTTCTCAATCTGTAAAACTCTTCAAAGCTGCCCCAGAGCCAAAGAAACACCTGGTCTTAGTAGGTAGCCATAATAGCTGCTATGTGGATTCAAAGGAGGCATACGTTAAAGGAATGCAAGAGTTTTTGAAAGACTTAATCGTTATAAGAAAATAGTTTTACGCAGTGTCTATAATTTGTTATAAT
>Ga0075115_10001396_pt1 | contig 11766 bp, 7 predicted proteins | sample AntAceMetag02UKH_FD_69785 | JGI IMG/M metagenome (GOLD analysis project Ga0075115, IMG submission 69785) | Saline lake microbial communities from Ace Lake, Antarctica - Antarctic Ace Lake Metagenome 02UKH | ecosystem: Environmental > Aquatic > Non-marine Saline and Alkaline > Saline | place... | reverse complement strand
GACTACAAGGTAGCCAAATGCAGGGGAGATAAAATAGCCTTCGTTGCTGAGCGCGGTGATACTGGTGAGATAAAGAATGTCACCTATGCCCAGCTTCTTGACCTCGTCAAGGAGTGTGCCGCTGCATTAAGAGCAATGGGGGTGCAGAAGGGTGACCGGGTTGCTATCTATATGCCGATGAGCATTGAGGCAGCTGTAGCTATGTTATCCTGCGCCAGGATAGGTGCAATACATATGGTGATATTCGCCGGTTTCTCCCCCGGGGCAATAGCCGACCGGATTGAACTAAGCGACGCCAGGTACATTATTACTCAGGCCAGGGAGAGCCGGAGGAATAAGCCGATACTGCTGAAGGAAATGATGGACGAAGCTTTAGCCAGGCTTCCCGACGAGCATAAGGTAAGTACGGTGGTAGTTGTCAGTGATAGTAGAGATGAGGAGGTGCCAATGGAGGAAGGTCGGGACGTCTTCTGGGATGATTTTCTGGCTGCGGGGGAAGGGGTTAGTTCTGATTATGTTCCTATGGAATCTAACGAACCTTTATTCTTATTACCCACGTCGGGGACTACGGCAAAACCGAAGGTCGTTGTTCACTGTCACGGAGGATATCAAGTACATATTTACTCAATGGCTAAGTGGCTCTATGGTTTAGAGGCTGATGATATCTGGTTCTGCACCTCGGATATTGGTTGGATTGTAGGACATAGCTACAATATATATGCTCCTCTTCTATGTGGCTGTACCTCAATCCTATACCGGGGTACCCCGGATTATCCACGACGAGACATGTGGTGGGACATTATTGAGAGAAACGGGGTAACTGGCATGTTTACTTCCCCCACTGGCGTTCGCGCATTAATGAGATTAGGCATTGAACAAGCAAAAAAGCACGACTTTAGTAAGCTGAATAGAGTCCTTTGTGCCGGGGAAACGCTGAATCCGGCGGCGTGGGAGTGGCTGCAAAAGGAGGTTTTTAAGGATAGGATATCAGTGGTAGACCACATGTGGCAGACGGAGACCTCAGCTGCCATAGTAGGCAATCCGAACGGTCTGGGGATATGTCCTATCAAACCGGGCTCAGCGGGTTTACCCTCTCCGGGAATTCTTGCTGATGTCGTTGATGAAGTGGATGGGCATTCTCTTTCGGAAGGGGAGAAGGGTCTTTTCATCATCAGGAAACCATTCCCTGGTTTGACCCCGACACTATGGGGCAATCCTGAACAGTACCGGCGGGATTATTGGGAGGCTAGGCCAGGTACTAAAGGGGTCTACCTTGCCGGAGATGCCGCTTACAAGGACAGAGATGGCTACATCTGGTTTCTCGGAAGGGCTGACGAGGTAATCAAGATTGCCGCTCACAGAATAGGAACCATAGAGGTTGAGAACGCTCTAATCTCACACCCGGCAGTAATTGAGGCGGCGGTAGCTGGAGTCCCTGATGAATTGCGAGGTGCGGTAGCCAGTAGCTGTGTTGTATTGGCAGAGAGCTATCAACCTTGCGAAGAATTAAAAAAGGAGATGATACAACACGTACGAAAAGAGATGGGACCTGTTGTGGTTTTGAAGGATATAATCTTCGTGAACCTGCTACCCAAAACAAGGAGTGGTAAGATCATGAGAAGGGTGATTAAAGCGCTCCTTACCGATAAAGAACTCGGTGATATATCTACTATTGAAGAAGAAGCTTCTGTCGAGGAAGTGAGAGAAGCTCTAAGTAAAATCAAGAGGCATTAGCGGATTATCTATACTTTGGCTTCCTGATTATTCTCAGACTAATTATATAAAGAGTTCAGTAATCATTAGTTGTTATACTTGGTAGTATGGAAATCGATAGTATGAAGTTTGGGGAATTGGTCAAATACGAAATCGTTTATCATTGGTTAGCGTAACTCTCTGTAAAAGGAGACTCCTTTGTGCCAATATTAAAATGGAAGGTGTGGAAATGTATAAAGTCACTATAACAGACCTGCTAAAACCCATTGTACCTGAAGAGGATATCCTCAACAAGAATGACGCAAATCTTATATATGGTGACGCTCAGACTGAAAACGATTTGATAGAACTTACGAAGGACGCCGATGCGATAATAAATGTCTATGCTAAGTTAACTCCAAGAGTAATTAACTCTTTGAGAAAATGCCAGGTTATCGTACGACGTGGTAAAGGTGTTGATAGTGTAGACATTAAAGCTGCTACGGCAAATGGTATTTTGGTGGTAAACCTGCCCGATTTAGGCAACGATGAGGTAGCAGATCATGCTATGGCCCTACTATTATGTTCATTGAGAAAGATTATTGAAGCGAACGAGCACGTAAAGTCTGGGCAGTGGGATTTCAAGCGATTTCTTCCAATACCAGGATTAAAAGACTGTATCCTAGGACTGGTGGGGTTTGGCAGAATAGCGAAGGCCGTGGCAAAGAGGGGGAAATGTTTTGGACTGTCAATTCAAACAAGTGATCCTTTTGTGTCAAATGAAGTTGTCAATAAGTACGGAGCAAAACTAGTCCCTCTAGATGAATTGCTCCGATCTTCTGACTTCATTTCAGTTCATTGTCCACTAAGTGAAGAGACTACCAGTCTTTTGTCCACGCGAGAATTTGAACTTATGAAGCCTTCAGCTGTCTTGATCAATACCGCGCGTGGACCTGTAATTGATGAAGAAGCATTGATTAATGCGTTACGAAGTAGGCAGATAGCTTTTGCGGCGCTGGACGTCATGAGGAAGGAGCCACCTGACACTAATGCCCCATTACTTAGTATGGATAATGTGATTTTGACGCCTCATCTTGCTAGCTGGTCTGAAAATTCTATGCGGGTAGCAGGTGAAACAGCTGCCGCAGAAATCTTGCGGGTATTCAATGGATACTTGCCCAAGTCAATAGTAAACCCGGAAGTCATTAAGACTAAACAATATCTTAAGCAAGAGGATTAATTAATACAGAGAACAGCATACTATATTCTTTAAGGTCAATGGCCCTGACTTAATTCCCAAGTGTCACGTCGGTAGGGAGACCCTTAACCTTACTATCTCTAATCGTTCATGGTCTTCTCGATCCATAGTAGCATTGGCATATTGATATCATGTTTGTTACTCGTATATATAAAGGATTCATACTTAAGTACAACTGCGATTGGACTTTCGGGACTGTAGATGTGCGCCAAAGACTAATGTATTGTGCCCCCAGGGTTGATAGCATTTGGATATCTTTGATGATTAGAAAATTGAGGACGGGTTATTGACAATGGGAGAAGCTAGAGTTTTTCATGGTAGGAAGTGTGCAAAAGATAGGATAAGAGTAATTGCGCATGGATTGGGTGTTATGGGTAGCTTGGGGGTCAAAATGATGATAGAGAAGAAGGGACTTGAGATAGTTGGTGCAATAGCTCGTCGTAAAGAGAAAACGGGGAAGGATCTAGGCAAAATTGTTGGCCTTGACAGAGAATTGGGTGTGATTGTTTCAGATGATGCTGAGGCTGTTTTTTCTAACACCGTAGCTGATATCATAGTAGATACTACTACCAGTTATACAAGGGAGTTATATCCGAACCTCATTAAGGGATTACGAACTGGGCTAAACTGCGTTTCTATCGCTGAAGAAATGGCTTATCCTTGGCTTTGTGAGCCTGAGCTTGCCGTAAGTATTGACAAGCTAGCTAAGAAGAATGAAGTGACGGTATTAGGCACTGGTGTCAATCCTGGATTTGTAAATGATGCAATGCCCGTGTTTCTTAGTGGGATTCCTGGAAGGCTCAGAAAAATAAGAACACGGCGAGTCACTGACCTTAGTGCTTTCATTGTCAGTGATACTATTACGAGTCATTATGGCTTGGGGCTTACACCGGAGGAATACATGAAAAAGGAAGAGCAGGGAGTTGTTGTTGGTCACGTTGGGGGACCTGAATGTGTAGCCTTGATTGCTGATGCCCTAGGTTGGGAAGTTGAGATAAAGAGTACGAAAGAACCGCTAGTTGGTTCAGTCCGCCGCAGCATTTCTGGTCATATTGTTGAGCCAGGCCAAGTATATGGCTCTAAGGAAGTGGATACTGGGTTGATGAATGGGGAGGAAGTAATTGTTCTCGAGCAATACTTAGGTTTCTCTTTTGATATGAAAACGGAGGGTTTAGAGGCAGGTATGTGGTATTGGCTTGATGGGGAACCAATTGTCGAGGTAAAGATATCTGGAACTACCGGACCGGATGAGGTAGCTTGTGTAACCATGGCTCGAGCGATCAATGCGATTCCTTATGTGCTAAATGCCAGGCCGGGTTTACTCAACGTGAACGAGGTAGGAATGATTTCTTATTTGATTTAGATTTTGTAGCGCAACAATATTTTATTGCTTCAGGAAGATTGACAAGGGTGACAGTCCTGTGTGGTTGCATACTAAAACAGGAGTTAGGGATATAGCTATGCTAACGATGGAGAATATAGGAGGCGATTGATGGCAAAGCCAATGATTAGATTGTTGTCAGATGAAGAAGTTCGGAGAATGAGGGCAGCTGTTCTTGGAGTGCTGGAGGAATATGGGGTGGAAATCATTCATGACGAAGCCCAAGCAATGTTGGAAAGTCACGGGGCTAAAGTCGATAAGCAAACGAATATTGTACGTATCCCGGCCGCACTCTCAGAGCAGTGCAATAGAAGGCTTCCTAAGGAGTTTGTTCTAGGTGGTCGCAATGTAGAAGACGATATGGTATTAGCCCCCGATTGCGAGAGATGCTACGGCCGCCCCGCGAGTGGTGAAGAGTATTTTGTTGATCCACGTACCTTAGAACACAGGAAAATCAATCGTGAAGATGTGAAGGATTGGGCAATACTACTGGATGCCTTGGAAAACATAGATATTCTTGGGGGTGGAGTTTATAATGAACCTGGTCTAAATCTTAATGCACGGGATGTTCGCAGCCTTGCCATTAGCCTAGAAAATACTAGCAAGCATATTTTTTGTCAACCTTATGGCAAGCTAAATCAAAAATATATGATTGAACTGGGTATAGCAGAACGGGGTAGTGCGGAAGAGTTCAAGAAAAGACCAAGATTTAGCAATATCATATCCTCAGTTCCTCCTCTACAGTGGCATAAAAACAGCGTTGATCTGATAATTCAGTGTGGCAAATACGGGATCCCGGTTAAAGATTGCCCAATGCCAATTTGTGGGGCTGCTGCTCCCGTGACTCTTCCTGGTTGTGCCCTAATGACGATGGCAGAACATATGGCGTGTGTAGTGATCACACAGTTATTCAATCCGAATACTCCGGTGATTTTCGGGGAAGTGACAACATGCATGGATATGAAGTCAGGTACAGCGTTACTTAATAGCATTGAGAATGCAATCCTATCACCGATGATGATACAGGTAGGCAGGGAAGGCTTTGGCTGGCACGTCGATGCGGTTGGTCCATTATCAGATTCTGCCATTTGTGATGGTCAGGCCATGATCGAAGCATGTTTTAATACCATACTCGCATCCCTTGCAGGACCATGCGGTATGATGGGAGCAGGTAATTTAGAGACGGGTAATATACTAGACCCAATGAAGTTGGTTATAGATGATGAGATATTTGGCATGGTGCATAGGATGTTGAGAGAGGTGAAAGTGGATGATGACACGTTGGGCTTAGATGTAATAGAAAGAGTTGGAATTGGTTCAAGAAAAAACTATCTAGTTGATGAGCATACAAGGAAGCATTTCAAAACTGAATTCCACAAACAGAAACTGTTCACTCATCTTTCGCGAGCATTGTGGGATCAGGGGGGTCGGAAAGATATTTATCAGAGAGCCCAAGAGAGAGTACTGCAAATTTTGGAAGAGCATAAACCAATGACCTTAGACGGTGCTATCCTGAAAGAAATAAGGGCGATCTCAGAAAGAGCGGAGGCGAAAATAAAGGAAACGACAACGGTTTAAAATAATTTGGTCAAATTTACATATTAATACAACAGGAGGATATGTAGGTGTTATCAATACTAGAGGCAATTTCAGAGGCTGTAGCTGTAGGCGATTCGGTAGAATCAGTAGAACACGTCAAGAAGCTTACCCAGAAAGCACTTGATGATGGCTACGAAGTAAGAGACATACTCGATAATGGCTTGATTGATGGAATGAATACTATAGGTAAGCGGTGGGTTAACGGTGACGCTTACATCCCGGAGGTAATATTCTCCGCTAAGATAATGAATGCTGGCATGGAAGTAATCCATAATTTAATCGTGAAGAGTGATATAAAGCCCATAGGTAAAGCTGTTGTCGGTACGGTAAAGGGCGATGTGCATGATATTGGAAAGACTTTGGTAGGGATGATGCTCCAAGCTTTCGGTTTTGAGGTATATGATCTTGGAGTTGACATTGCCCCGGAAGTATTTGTTGAGGCTGTTAAAGCTCATGAGGTTGACTTGCTTTGTATGTCAGCTTTGCTTACCACCACTATGCCGCAAATGGCTAATACTATAGAAGCTGTAAAGAAAGAGGGATTAGTAGTGAAGACGTTGATAGGGGGTGCTCCAGCAAATCAGGAATATGCCAATAGTATTGGGGCTGATGGATATGCACCTGATGCAATGTCTGCGGTAGACAAGGCTAAACAGCTACTAAGGGTAGGGTGACAAGATAACACGAACCTGGAGAAAAAGCAGTGAATGTCCTGCAAAAATACGGGGACTGTAATTCAACATCATGCAGTCAAATATGTGGGGTATCCGTGATTTTTGTCGATGTTTGAGAGTTATTCACTGGTGGTATACAAAGAATGAAATGAAAGGGGATGGATTATGGAAACCCTGGAGCATTTAAAAAAGAAGTATCAAGAATTCCTAATGACCACATATGCAAGATACACGAGTAATTTCCCGAGACCTGTGCGTAAGAAGATAGTTTACAAAGAATCGGTTGATCCCATAGTCCTTGCTGTTATTAAAGCAAGAATAGACGGTATCATAAATGAGATGACGGAGGTTGTTCTTAGGACATCGCGCAATCCTATCCTCTATGCAGCTAAGGATTTCACCTGTTCTCTACTAAGTTATGATTGTAGATTACTGAGTATGGCTAATAGTCTTCCTGGTCACCTTCTTGCCATGGATGCTCCACTTTGGGCTATTGTCAAAGCCTTTGGCAAAGACATTCACCCGGGGGATGCTTTCATTAATAATGATCCCTACTACGGTAACAGCCATCTAGGTGATTTTCAAATGTATGCTCCGATTTTTCACGACGGAGAGATTATCGCTTGGTCAGGTTCTTTGTGCCATCTGATAGACTGTGGCGCCCACAACCCGACTAATCTTGATCCTACAGCCAGAGATGTTTATGAAGAAGGGATGCATTTCCCTCCAATGAGGATATGTCAGGACTATGAAGAAATACCCGAGATGATAAGGTTTATCAAAGCTAATTTTCGGTACCCTGATGAGTGGTATGGTGACTTTCTTGCACAGATTGGCTCAATCCGAAAAGGTGGAAAAAGGGTCATGGCCCTGTGTAGAAAATACGGTGGTGATGTGGTCAAACAGTGTGAAGATGAGCTCATTGACTACGGTAATGCCCGGATGTCAGAAGAGATTAGCAGATTGCCCAAGGGGGTTTGGCATATTGAGGGTATATCAGAAGCATTAGCACCTGTATCTCCTGAAGGATTCTTAATGAAACTGACAATGGCTGTTGATCCAGATGAGTTAGAAATAATCTTTGACCTGACTGAGATGCCTGACCAACTACCATGGGGGCATAATCTTAGCTGGGCAACTTCTCGAATTGCTTGCCTTCAAGGGAGTATGCCTGCCTTCGACCCTAGTCTTCCGAGGAATAGCGGCGTTTACCAGCACTTCCATATAATTCAGAGGGAAGGGTCTGTAATTGGTATGCCAAAATGGCCTGCAGCGACTTGTTGTGCCACTACAAACATTACTGATGAGGTATCTAATTTAGTGCTTAATCTTTGGGAACAGGTGGAAACTGGTCGAGGTCACGGAGGCAATGGTGAGATAAATACTTCACTTGCTGTAGGTTCGGGTATTGATTTCCGCCGTGATAACGAACCCTTTGGACATATGTACTTTATGGCCATAAGTGCCGGTGGCGCTTCAAATGGTAATGATGGCTGGGGTACTATGATCAATAATTCTGTCCAAGGTAATATGTTTGTAGAGTCAGTGGAAGAGCATGAATTAAAGATACCTAACATAGTGTGGGAAATCGGGATAAGGACAGACGGGGGTGGTGTCGGCAAGTGGAGAGGAGGGCCAGGTTTCTATCATAGAATACAACCAAGGGAGAACTCAATAACTCTACACCCATTCTCTACAGGTCATACTTGTGTTCCACGAGGAGTAGCCGGTGGTGGTGATGGTACACTGGGTGACCATTGGCTAGAAAAGCATGATGCACCTGGGGTAAAAACACAGCAACTCAGAAACACTGGTATGTTTCAAGTAGGTCCGGATGAGGACTGGGTCGCTATAACTAATGGTGGCGGTGGTTATGGTGACCCGCTAGAACGTGATGCAGAAGCAGTACGGGATGATGCCAGAAACTATATTGTATCGGTTGATGCGGCGAAGAATGTGTATGGAGTGGTACTTAACACAGAAACCGAGTTATACAACGTAGATCATGGGGCTACCAAGAAAATGCGTGCCCGGTTGATAAAAGAAAGGGGTGCAAGATAAGATGACCTATCGAATTGGGATAGATACGGGAGGGACATTCACAGATCTAGCTGTCATAGATGAAGCTGGAGATTTTCGCATGTATAAGTCATCTACGACACCGCACAACTATATTGAGGGAATAATCAATTGCTTGAAGTTATGTGCTACTGACCATGAAATGAAACTTGAAGAGTTCTTTGGTAAAGTGGAAACGCTTATTGTTCATGGGTCAACGATTGCCACCAATACCGTCATACAGTGGAAAGGCAGCAAAGTGGGGCTAATATGTACTAAGGGACATAACGCTATTCTCTGGAGACGAGAGGGCAATAAGCAGGACATTTTTAATTACTATATTCCCTATCCTAGGCCGTTAGTTCCGCCTTATTTGTGTCGTGAGGTGACCGAGAGGATAGATAGCGAAGGCAAAGTGATAATTCCTCTTGATGAGGATAGTGTTCGTGATGCTGTGCAAGAACTGAAGAAGTGGGGAGTAGAAGCTATCGGGGTATGTCTTCTCTGGTCGATAAACAATCCTGCCCACGAACGTCGTATAGGTGAGATTATTGAGGAGGAATGGACGGGTATTCACTACTCACTTAGCTCAGAGGTACAATCGATAATGGGAGAATATCACCGAACTTCATGCGTGGTTTTTGATAGCATGCTCAAGCCGATAATGAATGATTATTCTAAAAACTTCAGGGAAACTCTCACCGAATACGGATTTGAAAAGGAATTTCTTATGGTTGTTTCTAGTGGTGGCATAATGACAGCCAGTGAAGCTGTGGCAAAACCCGTATATACTCTGTTTTCAGGACCGGCTATGGGACCAACTGCTGGACTTTTCTTCGCACAACAAGAGGGATTTGACAATTGTGTTACTGTTGATATGGGAGGCACAAGCTTCGATGTTAGTACGATCATAGATGGAGTGCCAACCATAACTAGGGAGGCTAAGATTAAGACTGGTCCCGAAAGCGAATATCCCACCGGAGTCACTTCGGTTGAAGTACTAACCTTAGGGGCTGGCGGTGGTAGCATTGGCTGGGTTGATACGGGAGGTTTAATTCGTGTTGGCCCGAGAAGCGCAGGCGCAGATCCTGGACCAGCTTGTTACGGCATAGGTGGTGAAGAACCTACGGTAACCGATGCCAATATTGTCTTGGGCTACATTGACAGTGACTATTTCTTGGGAGGGGCAATGAAGATCGACCCCTTGCTATCGCGAAAAGCTATTGAGGAAAAAATGGCTAGACCCCTGAAGCAGGATATTGAATCAGCAGCGGTTGGAATCCACCGCGTCGTTAATGAAAACATGGTCGGTGGCATTCTAGACATGACAGTAAGAAGAGGGATTGACCCAAGAGAGTTCATACTTGTTTCTGGGGGTGGTGCTGGGTCAATACATGCAGCTGTATTGGCTAGAGAACTAGGTATGAAAAAGGTTGTAATTCCAAAGGCATCACCGGTATTGTGCGCAATGGGTATGTTGAATGCAGATATCACTTTCAGTTATGTAGCAAGTAATTACACCAACACTAGAGATTTTAATCTTGCTAGCGTAAATGCTACATTGGCTGAGCTTGAAGCGAAAGCGAAGATGGCCCTTGACAGAGAGGGAGTTCCATTAGAGAAACGACAATTTGATTACTATGTCGCCGCAAGATACCCGATGCAAGTTTACTCTATTGATATTCCTATCGATATGGCTCCGGGTGAATGCCAAATTACTCCTAGTATGATATCTGAAATAGAAGCCGATTTTCATGATACTCATGAGAGACGATATGCGGGCAAGGATCCTACTTCATGTGTAGAGTGCACGGACTGGCGAGTGCTGGGCATAGGACGCATGCCCCATCTGGTTCTAAGAGAACTTAGCTATGCTGGTGAAGATGCCTCTAGTGCTCTTAAGGGAAAACGTAGAGCTTATTTTGAAGAAGTATGCGGCTTCGTAGATACTCCCGTATATGATGGTAACAGCATGGGTTACGGTATGAAAATTGATGGACCAGCAATAATTGAAGACCCTCTAACTACCATCGTTGTTATCCCCGGTTCTACAGTCACTATCAATAAGATAGGTAGTTATATAATGGACTTGTCATAAGCTGTGCGGACCAACTTCGGTGTGTTATAAGCAAGCCAAATAGAGCCATAGTAGTAATCTGTCCTCCAAGAATAGGCAAGGATAATATAGTCTGCTTTGGGGTGTCCCCAATTACTTTTGAGCTACCCCAGTAGTGATACCACTTCTGACTTTGTACGGCATAGATGTGGGTCTTAAGTACAATAGGCTCAACGAAACTTCCAAGTTGGTGAAGGAACTTTCCAATACAAGTATGCCCGTTAATCGGCCTTTCATAGGCGATATGGCTTATGATATTGAGTCTGGAATCGTAACCAACTGGTACAGGAATGCCTTTCATCAATACCCAACGGAGGTCTTTCCCGTCCATCCTGATTTCGTAGGCCATAGCCCCCCCCAGATATTAATGGGTAAGTACAGTGGAGTGGATAAAGTTGCCTTATGGTCAGAGGAACTAGGTATTAGTCTCCAGAATCAGGAGGCTCAAGTAGTTCTAAATGAAGTAAAAAGACGAGCATACGCTCTCAAGCGTGTGCTAAACAAGGACGAGTTCCGAGAAATTGTTGAGGACGTGAGAAAGCAGACAATATCATTAATTTCTTGAGACGAGCAACTTTTTTGCCTAGCAATAATGAAGAAGGAGGCATCCAAATGATTAAGCCACATGACAAAGAGCGGTTAGCCAAAAAGGCCTATGAGCTTGGCTATTACCATGAGAGTCACGAGCGTGATTGCAGCCAGAGTACTGTGGCTGCAATCATGGAGACACTTGGTTTCCAAGATGAGTGCATTTTCAAAGCATCCACAACTCTTGCTGGTGGCGGAGCGCTTTTCGGTGATTCTGGCTGTGGTGCATACTATAGCGGGTTGCTTATTATCGGCTTACTTAAAGGGCGGCGAATAGATAATTTCGTAGCGGAAGAGACAGATCGCTTCAGGAGTTTTGAGATTGGTCGCGCCCTGCATAAGAGATTTATTGATAAATATGGGACAGTCATTTGCCGGGATATTATGACCAATGTATATG
>Ga0075115_10001395_pt1 | contig 11766 bp, 4 predicted proteins | sample AntAceMetag02UKH_FD_69785 | JGI IMG/M metagenome (GOLD analysis project Ga0075115, IMG submission 69785) | Saline lake microbial communities from Ace Lake, Antarctica - Antarctic Ace Lake Metagenome 02UKH | ecosystem: Environmental > Aquatic > Non-marine Saline and Alkaline > Saline | place... | reverse complement strand
TTATTTGATAGATCCTTATTTCCAATGAACGGAGACTAGGAAAAAGATACGAATATGTCAAGTATACACAGTCCTCAGCAAAAGAATGCTGTAAAGGAGGTCTAATCAAATCTTTTATAATGGTAACTTTAAGAATCAGAACGATCAGGATGAAAGCATTTCTCTGGCATGGGCAATTAGGCCGCATATAATTAAAATTGCTGGAAAATGTATCTTGACAAGAATACCATTAAGGGTATTAAGGTATCATGAAGGCAATAATTGATATTGCAAAAGAAGATTTCCTTGCAGTCTTAAAATACGCAGGGGCTAAGACCATGCAGGTGTAAATATGAAAATAAGAACCAAACGGCTATCCGGCAAATCCCTATTTAAGCTTTTGTTTATTGGCATTTCCGTACCAATGGCTATTTTTATCATCATATGCGGCATCGCCAGCCTGTTCGGAGCACATACCGTGAGATGGAACTATGAGCCTGTCACGGGATCAATGGGATTGGTTGCTTCTTTGCTGATGGCCCCTTTTTTCTGCATTTTTTTTGCAGGGTTGATGTGGATTTTCTTCGAATTAGGACTATGGGTATACTCCTGGTTCAGAACAATAGAACTTGAATTCATAGAACCTGTCCATCCATTTGAATCACCGGAGATTTCGGACAAGAACATAGCGAATTTCACCTTTAATTCTCGCTGATTTCAGTTTTCAAAGGACCGGCATTCTTATTTCCTCCATCCTATTGAGGTTTTAACGTAACCTTCACCGATCTTGAATACTCTGACTTGTTGTTGGATCCGTCAAACGCCACAAGCCTGTAATAGTATTCCCTGGCTTTGCGGACTTTTGGATCCACATGGCTTTTTTGTTTTATAAGACCGGTTATAGGATAAAAGGTTCCATTTTCTTTTCTGGCACGGTAGAGCACGACTCCTTTGAGATCCTTTGCTTTCGGCATTTTCCACGTGAGAACGATGCCTTTTCCATCCTTAAGTGCTGCCCCATGGAGCCCCTCTGGTGCAGGTGGCGGGGTCTTGTCAAACGTGGAAGCCACAAGTGGACGGGAGAAGGGTGAGGGGTTTTGGCTTGTATCAACGGCTTGAAGCTCATAGATATATTTTTGCCCGGCCACCAGGCCCTCGTCCGTAAAGGAGTGTTCATCCTTGGCAATCAATGCCTTGTTCAGCGCCATCCTTTCGGCCGAACTCTCGCCTGCCTTTGTGCGGAAGAGGTTGCACCCGGCAACGTCAGATTCGGTATTGGGATACCAGGACACAGCAATTTTCCCCTCCGTTACCGTGAAGACTTTAAATACTGGCGCTATGGGTGGCGTCACGTCCGGTAGCTTGACCTTTACGACATTGGAAAACCCGCTCTCGTTTCCGGATGTGTCAACGGCCTTTATCTTGAAAAAGAAGGAATTATCACTGGCGGTCTTGGGGAGTTCATTGACAAAAGACGCCTTCTTGGAGGGTTTCTGGTTCAAGAGCTGGTAGTGCTTTGTATCTTTTTCCATGGACCTGAAGACCCGGTATCCTTCAAGATCTTCTTCCTTGTTGGGAGTCCAGGAAAGGAGAATTTTTCCGGGTTCCGTCTTCCCTTTGAGTTCTTTAGGCTCCACAGGCGGAACACGGTCCACTATATTGGCAGGTGCCGTGTAGGACGGGCCGCTCTCATTCCCCGCTGTGTCCACCGCAGTGACATAGTACCAGAAGGTGGCTCTTAGGGGCAGTCCCGTGTCTTTGTACCTGGTGTAGTAACTGGGAATAGTTTTCTTGGTCAGGCGGACAAAGGGCCCCTTGTAACTTTGGCCACGGTAGACATGGTAGCCGAACGCATCTTTTTCAGGACTTTTTTCCCAGGAGAGTTCCACCGTAGTGCCTTTTACCTCGGTCTTGAAACCCCTTGGCGCCAGGGGCGGGGTAAGGTCGACAGGCGTTGCGCTGAGCTTTTTGGTCGGGATGCTTTTCCGGCCGAAGGCGTCCACCCCCTCGAGATAGTACCAGTAGGTCTTTCCATTGATGACCTTGGAGTCCTTGAACAGGGTGTCGGATATCTTCTCCTTTCCGGTCTTGTCCGTTGTGGTCAGGATGATAATCGGCGCCGTGTTTATCTTCTTGTATGTCCCGTTTTCCTCGTCACTTCGATAGAGGTTATAGGCTGAAAACCTGGTTTCTTTGAGCCAGAAAAAGGAGATTTCGCCATCCCCCGCCTTTGCGGAGAAGCCACGAGGTTTTGTAACAGGCTTATAATCCTCCAGTCCGATGGGCCGAGTTAAGGTAACAAGGATCTTCTCCCTATCTTGAGGATCCATTGCAGTCAAGCGGTACAGATAAAGATTCCCCTTCTCAACCTCCCGGTCTTCCCAGCGAAGCCCCAGGACATCGGCGACTTTCGGGCTGAAGTCTGCGTAGAGGAGCAGGAGGGATTGCCTATTTTCTTCCTGCATTTCCCGGCTCCTCTTGCCCTTCATTTTCAGCGGAGCAGGGGAGATGAGGGCACTCACTGCCTTAAACAGAGTGTCTCCCAATCTCTTCCTCAGAATCTTTTGATCAGTGATTTTTTTGAGGGGCGTGGAGTTGAGTTTTTCCCAGGTCGCCCCTTTTTGGCTCTTGCGATAGACATTGAATCCGCCGGGCGGAAAACCTGTGTCGGGAGGCGCCCAGCGGAGAATGATGCTCGCCTTATCCGCCCCTGTGAGAAAGGGATAGGGCTTGTCTGCCGCCACCGTCATGGCTGGCACAAGGAGCGTGAGCAGTATAAGAAATCTCATGGTCACTTTCATCTTTTTCTCCTCGACTTTTACCAGCGGTTAAGCTTATCTTCCGGAATCTCTAATTGAATGATACTCTTCCTCCACGAGACGGGATCGACCGTTTCATCAATGGAACGATACATGAGTTTCACCTGATACGAGGTCGGCACGGCCACATCGAGGCCGTTCCACAGGGCCTGTTTTTCCTCAAGGGTCAGAGTATTGTTGAGGACGTAGGCCGCATCTACGATATAATATGGGGGAAGTGTATGTGATGCTATTAACATGGCTCGTATAATCTGCAAGTTGGGGGTAAAAAACAGGTTCGTGTAGTCGATGTAGTGCCTGATGGTATGCAGGGTTTCCCAGTTCTTGTGATGCGCACCATCTATATTGATGATGGAGCTGATTTTTACCGGCCCTGTCATAGGCAGTGAACAAGTACTCTCGCCAGCACTTGCCAGAAATTGCAAAGGCCTGTTCGCCGTTATCTCAGAATACCCGATCTTGTGCTCAACCTCGGGAGTGCCGGTCCAGTGCTGGGTGGGTCTCACCACCATCTGCTCCACATCTCTCCAGTTGATGGGCTCCGCCGTGTTAAAGGTAATGACATGGAAGAGATAGGGAGGGACATCGTCCATGCCCCAGCCCACTCTTGGATTCAAGGAACTGGCAGCCATCATCTGGGCGAAATTCTCATAGGCCGACGTCTTGAATGAGAGCTTGTAGACCACTTCGCCGGATTTAATGACCCTAATTTCATATTGTGTATTCGGAAGCCATTTTTCAGCAGTATTCGGCCCAAATCTCTCGCAATGGATGGTTCGACGATAGTTTATCCAATCCAGGTCATACCAATCCCCTTCCTCCCATCCGCCACCGGATTTCTTGTATGTTTTCGCCCGGTAGCCAGCGGGCATACTGGCAGAGAAGTTTATATCCACATCCGAGTTGGTATAAACCCACTTCTGTCCAGTGCGAGGATAGGTGGATTCTACATACTGATTCCACTTGTCTACCATGGCGCCTGTAGTAAAATGGGCCCAGAATAAACGGCTCCCATCGGGGTGCCATTGATTCTGGCCGTGATGCCTTTTCTCCATAAAGGCTTCTATCCTGAGACGGTAGTCCCGGTTGGGTACCAGCAAGTATTTGGGATAAAAATAACATTCCATGCCGTCATTGCTCACCCCCGTATCCCGTGTATCCACCGCTAGTGTCCGCCCGTCCGCGGAGGTGTAGAGCAGACGAATAGTCCCGAAACGGACCCAATAGTCCATGTCACCCTCACTTGTGGGTGCGGTTCGCACCTCCCCCTCAGTAAAGGGAAATTTGGCGAAAAATTTCGCTGCGAGCGGAATATCAGTGGAACCCTCCTGCGGATATGTGTAGACAATGGCAGGCGGGAGTTGGAGTTCTTCATCCCCTGCCCCGCCAACATCTCCCTCGGAACCGGTGGACCAGGAAAAGGACAGGCTGAAGCTTCCGTGTATGATGCCTCCCAGGACACTGAAGTGGGCGGACACACTGCCCCAGAGCTTTGTGGGGTTGGGAGCGCGTACCCCAAGGTTCGCGCTCACACCGGCATTGATGATGTCGATATCCCCTTCCCAAAACCAGATATCCACATGGATGCCGGCCCGGACATCGAACCAGGCCGAGACCTCGCCGTAGAGGAAAAAGGGATTGTAACCCACTGCCACATCGGCCTTGAGGCCCGTATCAAGATACCCGTAAAAGATCCACCAGCGGCCCCCTGCGTGGAGTGACTGGGCAAAACCCATGGCAATCCCGGTGCTACCGATGTCAAAATACCCCGAGCAGGTAAAAATATGGAGGGCCTTGAGGCTAATGGGGGATTCCTTGGTACCGAAGTTGATGTACCATTCATCCTCGGAGAATTTGAGGTCGGCCTCCGCTGTTCCGGACCCGGTTGCTGGGATTCGCACCATTCCTTCATAGTCCATCCGCACCCCAAGGCTGGCGGTGAAGACAAACGGATCGAATGCCAGTTCAATCTCGGTTTCGATGGCCGGTTTGCTTGACCGTTCCGTTATGCCGTTTAGGACCCAGCCGTCGCCCGTCATTATAAGGGAAAATGGACTTATCTGGATTTGGAGCCCAAGTTGGGCGTTAAATGTATAGCCTCCGTCGTACGTGCCCACGTCAATCCCGGCCATGAGACCGTACTGCCCTTCGGTGGGGATGTATTTGGTCTCCCCGATATCGGTGGGAGGGGCCACGTTAAAGTAAGCGCCTCCGTTGAAGCCATAAATGGAAAGAGGGAGGGGACTGAGAGGCATGCCCCCACCCGGGAAAGACACGTCGCCATGGATGAAGAAATAGAAATAGCCGCTGGTATTCCCCACCATGAGGGTAGCCTCGGCGTGGATCAGATCTGCTGCCGAGAGTTCCATGTCGCCCTTGAATCCATGGCCGTAAACGGGGTCGTCTTCATACCAACCTACCTCACCTGTGAAGCTGAAGGCATGGGGCACGCCCAGTTCAACAGAGATCTTGTCCACCTGGGTACTGTCATAGGACAAAGAACTCCCACTCTTTGTTGCGAGGATCTTGATCCTGGTGTCGGCAGCCAGGGAAATCTTGCCGGGACAGATGGAGACCTCCCCTTCCAGTCCGAAGAAGTATTTGGAATTCTCCTTTCCCAACCCCACAGCGGCAAGGGTAAATGGAAATCCGTGGAAATTGGTATCCAGGTTTCCAAGGTTGATCCAGCCACCGCTCAGATCCACCTTGCCCAGGGCGTCGATTATCAGGCCCTGAAAGTCTGTTCCGCTGATAGGAATGGGTGCGCCCTGCAATGTTCCGATAGACCCATTAAAATAGGCCGTGCCAACCCCGTTTTCCACACCAATAGTACTCCCCTGTGCGATGGTGAGGTTGAGATACAGGGCATCAATTGAGACCGTCTTGTCCTGCGCCAGGGTGAGATTGAGAGTCTCGACCCCGTTGGCGGTAATCATGAGGCTGAAATCAAAGTCCGTGTCAATGAAGGGGACATGGATGTCTCCAGCCAGGGAGCCTTCGGTCATGGCATTGTGGTCAAACCCCAGGGTGATCGATTTTAGTCCCCCTGAAAATCCTCCCACGTCAAGGTCCAGCCCAAGGTTGGACAGAGAGACTTGACCGTTCACGCCCGTTCCGTCAACATAGAAGCCGCTGATATTCAGGTCCGGCAGGGAAACCTCGGAAGGGAATGTGAGTTTTCCGGTCTGGAGATACACTCCCTTGAAACCGGCAGGGAGCCCTGTTGGTGACGTAGTACCGGTCAAGTCAAGCACAACGGTCCCTGACACGCCGATATTGGTGCCGCCGATATTGGTGTCAGGGAGAGTCGCCTGGCCGTAGAACCCCCCATCGTTGGTGATGGCTAACCCGCTGAACTGGATTCCCACGGCTCCGCTCAGGAGATCCAGAAATTCGTTGGGGACCTGGAGATTGCCATCGATGGATGAAGCCACGAGCTGGTTTCTTGAAAGGCTGACATATGATGCGGGATCCACTGTCAAGCCGAATCCCATTGGTTCTAACAGCGATATGTTGGTCTGCACGGTGGGCTGCAGTTTACCTGAAAGGCCCTCGGGGAGGACAAGCAGGCCTGCGATATCGAGGGTGAGGGGATCAGAGGAGAATACCAGCGGAATGTGGGCCGACCCCTCGCATGTAGCCTCACTCAGCTTGAACACAATGGCGTCAAGATGCACGGTGACAGGCCCGATTTCCACGTCGAGTCCCCCCAGTTCCAGCCGGATTTGGCCGGAAGTGACCTTTTTTTCCTGCTCGTTGATCTTGAGCTCCGAAAACTCAACCGGGTATTCACTCATGAACGGTATCTCTATGGTGCCGCTTCCGGTGTAATGGTTCAGGTCCGGATTGGTAACGTTTGTGGGTTTAAGGTTAAAGGCCCCGATCCAGTACCCTTCCTCCGGGGGCTCCGTGGGAAGCTGGGTCTGTTCTCCCTCCGCGTTTTCCATGTAGCCACTGATGCTGGCAAGGATTACCGCTTCCGCTCCTTCACCCTCCGTGGCCTTGACCTCCACGGTGTGAGAAAAGGCGTCGGGAACCTCGTAGGTTGTCTGCACCGTGACGAGTTGGCCCGGGGCAAGGACCGGGATAAACGAGAAGTCTGCCAGCTGGCCGTCCACCAGGAATTCCACGCGGATATTCTGCCTCTCCTGGTTGCCGGGGTTCTTGAGTCCGGCCACAATGCTTACTTCTTGTCCTTCTGCAACATTCATGACTGTGGTCGATTGCCCTTGTTCCCCCTGGATGATGACCTCCATTGAATCGGGCAAATGGAATCCCCCAGTTCCCATCTCAATAGCATAGGCATTCCGTGGCCCGAAATGGAACCAGTGGCTCTGGGGTTCCGTCGGGGCGAGGTTCTGGGGCCCCTGATTTTGTTGGAGAGGGGGTGTTATCTGCAGGAATTCAAAGTATGGTTCCCCACCCTCGGCCTGTACGACCTCAAAGCTTACCGTCCAGTACACGCTGGCCGCCACGAGTTCATTTCCCTGGAAGGCCTGGACCCGCCAGGTGTATTCCACACCAGGCTGGAGATTGTCCATGTTTGCCTGAGATAGGTTGTAGTACCCTTCCTGGGTATCTGCGCTTATGATGGGACCTGGTGAGCCGGATGTTGTTCCACCTCCAAAGGGGAGAGTAGCACCGTGCGGCGCGGCCGCGTGGGCCGGATACAATTCAAGGTGGTAGAGGTATTCCCCTGCAAGGGTTTCCCAGCGGAATTCAGGGGATGTTTCTCCTACGGCCGTAAGAGGGGCCGTCGCATGATCATCCGGTGAGAGCAGCTGCAGGGTCTGTGGAGTGCCGCCTCCGGCTTCCTGGGTGACATAATAGTAGATGATGGGTTCATCAAATGGAGTCGTCGGCTGAATAATTTCCAGTTCCACCCGGTGCTGTCCCGTGTCATAAGTGGGTAAACCGGGGACGTCAGGACTTTCTATGACAACCTCTCGGATGCCGGCATAGAGATACTGGCTCACATATCCGAGGACCTGCCCGTCCACCTTCCATTGGCCCATGAGGAGACCGGAGCCGTTATAGGTGATATGGGCGGCGGCCTTGAGCCCGATGGAATTCCGGGGAACCGTGGCACGACCCAGCCTGACCATGCCCCCGGCAGCATATCTTTGGGTTCCCTGCACAAACACCAACTCCATTTTCACGAGGGAAAACGGCCCGGCGGAACCAGGGACTACCTGGAGTGCCACACGTGTGGTTACCGTGTCGGTTCCATGGGTAAAGGTGCGCTCGTAATAGATCCGATTCTGTTTCTGCCTGAGTGCCCTGGTGATGACATTGGCGGGAACAATTGCCGATTCAGGGGCCATGCCGCTCCCGTTTACGAGCCTTATGATGACAGTCCGGTTAATGGTACCGAGCTGGAAGCCGCTCTCGGTGATGAATCGCCCCTGGGAGGACCCGGCGGTAAAGGTACCCCCACCCGTAGCCGAGGCGGTGTAGATAACCGGGATGACGTTCTGCTGCCCCGGGACAACTCCGCTTGAGGAAGGAGATGGTGTTACACTAAAGGCGCCTCCCGGTGGTGTGTACGTGACAGTAATGATGTCGGTGCCGGTGTTTCCTGTTGCGTCGCGGGCCGTGACCGTGATGACATTGGATCCGGACTGGAGAGTGATCCCTGGTGCCGTCCAGGTGGTGGTGCCTGCGGCCGTGCCGCTCCCGCCGCGGTTGTTGGCCCAGGTGATCTGGGTGACCCCGACGTTATCGGATGCCGTGCCGCCCAGGCTAATCATCGGCGAGGAAGTTGCGTAGGTTGCGCCGCCCGTGGGCGAAGTGATGAAGACTGAAGGGGAAACGGTATCTCCGCCTGTTACGTTAATAGTCTGCTGAGGGCTACAGCCAGGAGGCGGACTTCCCTCACTTTGACATGCTAATAGCAAAGTATATGAGCCAGGAGCTGAGTAGACATGCACCTCACTACCAGAACCAGAGCCAAAATTATCACTCTCGCTACCACCCCAAAATAGTATATACCCATAGCATTCGCTCCCCCCACAGAGAGATTCGTCAACATTCCAGGAAGCCCTGACGGTCAAAGGGGCAATCTGGGTCACGGTGAGCGTAGTATCAGCCGCAGCCGTAGATAAGTTAAACAAAAAAAGCGCGGCAAATACGCCTGCACTGAAAAGAATCTTCTTGAAGGCAAAGGTCCCGACAGATAGATACCAATGAAATGATCCTGTTCGTTTGTCCATCTTCAACTTCTCCATTTATACAAATGGTGCTTATTAGTAGAGCTTCACCGGCACGCTGAAGCTGAATACGGCAAAGACGGTATAGTCACGCGTGATGCTCTCGGATACGTGGTTCTCTGTCCGGCTGTACTGCCCCCGGAGGGAAAAGGTCTGTCTGCCCTTGTCAAAAAGCAACTTCTCCAAATGCCAGTTCACCTGTGCGATCCCGCTGAATGTGCTCGTATGATTGGAACCATCATTCGTTTTGTTGTCCAGGTAGGACAGGGTCCCATTCAGGTCCACCATCCGTTCGTACAGGGAAAGCACCGTTCCCAGGGTCCCCTGATAGGTCTCCGTGGTCATGTCCGTGGCATCCGTGTGCATGTTGGCGTAGGACACGGACGGGCTGATGGAAAAGGTGTCCGTCGGCCGCAGGGATCCGGAGAGCACCGCCACATGGGTATTGCTGTCATTATCCGTTGTACTCGATTTATCATTAAAGGCATTGAAGGTGTACGCGGGAGAGATGCTCCACCGACTTCCGGACATGGAAAAGCCTCCTCCAACTGTCTGGGTCTGGTTCTTGATAGGTAAATAATTGTCCGGTTCCTTTGTGCTGTCCTGGTTGTTGAGTGTATAATTCAGAAAAAAGACGGGCCATTTGGCCTTTGCCAGGTTGTAGTTGAAGGCGCCTGTTGTATTCCTGATGACAGGCATGAGCGGGTCCTCGTCCACATTGTCAGATGCCCGTAGAGCGGTTATCCTGAAGTTTGAAGAAAGTGCCCTTAGGCCAAAGCCGGCATTAAATTCATCCCTGTTATTTGCCCCAGTGGCATTAACAACAGTCTGAAAGTCAGGCCCCAGATACTTGTATCCCGCCTCCCAGTCATAGATATTTCCTTTACCTAAAACCTTTGTGCGCCATGCCTTGCCGGATTCCTTGCCCAGATTGTCAGACACATCGCTATCATACCTGCCTGAGCTGAATTCACCTTCCAGGTTAAGCTTGCCTTTTAGGAATTCACTTGAAAGCCCTATGCTGTAAATGTCTCCTTCAGTCCCTGCCTCAAGGGTGCTTACATTGTAGTCGTCAGGGTTATGATTACGCCCTGTGACGTAGACTCCCTTTATTGTTAGTGCCTTGTCCTTGATGAGATCGGTCGCAAGAGATACACCCACAAGGCGCTGGTCAGGATCCTCCACGCCCACGAGATGGTCAAAACCTGTTATGGCGTTGCTCCGAAGGACAAAGCCCTGTGCTCAAGTGTCCCCAAGGTTCATCTCCACCATGCTCCCGCGTCGGGCGATGCTCTGGCTGATAAGCTCCGTGCCTTCAACAGTCATATCTCCCAACGCGACAGACTGCTTTCCATATTGGGCCTTGTATAAATAGTTGTTGAGGTTGAACTTGTCACCTGCCGGTCCCGGGCCTTCTTCATCCGTGTACCAGGCATTGGCATCAAGGGAGGTCTTGAAGTTTCCTGATTCGAGTTGGGATTTTAGCGTGGCACTGGATTGCAGGTGCCAGGACGGGTCCTGGTTGTTCTCGTCCCTGGCCACCATGCGCCTGAACTCGCCGTCCCACTGGATCTCGGCACTGGCTTTCTGGAGACGCGCCGTGCGCGGAATTATAAATTCCCAACTCTGTGGCATCATACGATTGCCGCAAACATCCAGCATCTCCACCGAAACGGTATGCCTCCCATGGGTAAGATCGGCAGGAGGCTGGTAGCTCAGCTCCGTGTCCGTGATCTTTGCCAATTGGGTGACATCGGTATTATCTACAGAGATCCGTACTGTCTTTTTATCAACCTTTGTTTCTTTATCTTTAAAGGTAATCCTGATTACAGGACGTGTCTGGCTCAAGGAGCTTCCTTCGGCAGGAGAAGATTCCAATATATGGGGCGGCTGTTTATCCAGTTCTATCTTCAGGGAATAGGGTTTTTTCTTTGGGTCCAGTTTGGGGAAAGTGAAGGTATGTCCAGCTTTATCCTGGACAACAAAAAAGAATTCGATCCCTGGAGGTATAACTTTTTCGGCCCTGAGGAGTGCCCTGAAGTCGACCGGTGTTTCCTTTTTCATCGGAATCCGGCGGAATATCCTAATTCCGATGGCCCTGTAATAGACGGTTGCCTTATCAGGAAGCACGATATTCTTCGGCTGGATATGAAAAAGAATGGGTTGTCCGGCAAAATGTGTTCGCATCGGAGAGAGAATAGATATGTTCTCGGCAGCGAGGGCAGAAAAGGAATGAAAGGCCAGGGATACAAACAGGAGTGAAAACAGAAACCTTCTTCCTATACTGGCGCTACCCATGAGGAGCCCCTTTATTTTCGGTGTCGGAAGTAGGAAAATTTAAATATGATTACGAGGAAAAGATAGGTTGACTAAAGGAACGCTTTTTGGTGGCAAGTCTCAATCAATTTTAATTTTATAGCCAACTAAAAATATTTATTTGCTAATTATCCTAATATGTCAAGAAAAAAATTGGTACACATCGTACGTTATTCATATCATAGGGCATTTTTATTATATTTTTTAAAAGCTAAGTCTAGACAGAAAAAAGATCAGGATGAAAGCATTTCTCTGGCATGGGCAAGGGTCTTTTCGGATATCGTTTTCCCCCCAAGAAGTCTGGCTATCTCATCGATCCGGCTTTCCCTGTCTAACAAGGAAATAAGGGATCGGGTTCTGCCTTTACTCACTTGTTTTTTAACCAAGAAATGTTTCTCTCCGCAAGAGGCTATCTGAGGGAGATGAGTAATTCCTAAAATCTG
>Ga0075115_10001392_pt1 | contig 11780 bp, 12 predicted proteins | sample AntAceMetag02UKH_FD_69785 | JGI IMG/M metagenome (GOLD analysis project Ga0075115, IMG submission 69785) | Saline lake microbial communities from Ace Lake, Antarctica - Antarctic Ace Lake Metagenome 02UKH | ecosystem: Environmental > Aquatic > Non-marine Saline and Alkaline > Saline | place... | reverse complement strand
CCTGAAAGATCTACTTCCTTTGCCTTGAGGTCAATATACCAGAGAGCCTCATCAGTGAGAGCCGCCTGACGCCTTTCTATCACTCCTGATAAGGTCAGCCCGGGGTCTGTAAGCTCCAACGCATTTACCGACACGTGAAGTTGCTGCCCCTGTTTTTTAAAACTCAGGTCTGTATAACCGCATGAAAACAGCAGTTCTTTGTCATGTGATTCGATTTTTAGACAAGGGGAGTCTCCTTTTACTGAGGCCTTTATATCGTCAAGACCGGTTCCTGTGATAACAGCCTTTATGTTAACGTCTGAGTCTAAGGGTTTAACCAGGCTTTTGTTCAGGGAAGTGAGGAAGATTTCGTGCGGTTTGAAGTCTTGGCAGTCTATCCTTAACTCATAGGAGTTTTTTGACGGAATAAAATGGCCTTTGGTCTCCAGGCTTTTGGCATAAGGGGGGATACATATGAGAAATGCATCAACCCTGTCAGGTTTTATATATATCCTGGCCTCGACATTTGAAAAGTTAAGGCTATTGGTGTGCTGAAGCAGTCCTGGAAAAATACCCTCCGGATCTAAAGCAAGGCCACCATTTTTTATAATAAGTGTGGCTGAAAGAGTAGGCAGTGACCATGGCTCTTTGTCGGCAGACGGAGCCAGGGACTTGAGATGGAGATTTGGATTGTCGAGAACCACACGGCTTATTCCGAGCCTGCCACGAAAAAGGCCCAGCCAGTCGGGGGAAAGCAGGATCTTCGGCATCTCTGCCTCTAACTGGTTGTTGGAAACTAGGGCGTCAGTGAGCACTATGCAGGGAAGGGGAAACCACTGCCAGGAGGTAGCCTTGATGTCGATATTACTGTCCAGTCGATGGGTTATCTCATGGGTTATCCTGGAGCGGACCTGTTCCAACTTCAAAATGTATGGGGTGAGAAACACAAGTAGCCCAACGATCGCAAAAACAGAGATAAAGATTTTAGCAGCGCGCGCTTTTTTCATTTATGATTTTAAGTGGTGAATTTTGATTTTTATCAGAGATGTCTGCTACCAGCAAATTCAGGTTATCAAGTTTTTCAAAGTCTTTGCGGACAAGCAGCGCCTTTAAATTTGAAAGGGCAGGTGAGACAAAAGGCTTAAAGAAGACCTTCCCCTTTTTAAGATAGAGGTATGAATACGCACCTAATGCCTGCATGGTACGAAGAAGGGCAAGCAGGTAAAACTCCCTTTCAAATACAGCTTTATCCAGGGCAATATTCAGAGAATCAAGCTTGTCGAGATAGAATTCTAAAAGTTCAGGCCAAATATTCTCGGGTAGTGCAACATAAGGATCTATGAGCAGGGCGGCAACGTCATAACCCAAGGGACCCAGACGACCACCCTGAAAATCAATTATCCTCAAGGCCCCGTTCCAGACCAAAATATTGCGGGACTGAAAATCCCGATGTAAAAAATACCCCTTATTGTCAATTAAATTTACCTGAAGTGCCAGCTCTGCAAGCTCATTTTCAAGTTCTGGTGTTTTGCTGCCGCCCAGGAGACCTTCAACAAAGTATTGCAAAAAGTAAAAGGCCTCTCGTTCCCTGGCCAGTTCACTGTCATAATATTCTGATTCATAGCACCATTTGCGGTTGAATCCACGGCAGCCATATACCTGCATCCTTGCCAGTAAAGAAAGGGCCTGCCGGTAAAGCCTTTTGACCTGTGACCATTTATTTTGGGAGATTAGTGCCAGGATCTCGGTCTGTAAATGCCTATTTCCCAAATACTCCACTACAATAACTCCGGTATCTTTGTTGAAATCATATATTTCAGGAACCGGAATTCCGACCCTGGCCAGATGATTCCCAATAGCAATATAGCTATAGGTCTCGGAAGTACCTGTGTCCCCTGGAGAAGGTTCAATTGCCACGGCAGGTTTGTCTTTCCACCGGATCTTGAAAAAACGTCTGTCAGATCCATCGGAAGAGAGAGGTATGGCAAGTGGCGGTTTCAAAATTAGTACCTTAGTAATTATTTTCGTGTTTCTAGTGGGATTTCCACATTGGTCTTTTTTCCTAGAAAAGCTTTCCGATTTTCCTAAAACCATACCAAAACAGGACTCCTCCGAGGACAATAACCCCTGCAAAATATTCCCACAGATCTATCAAGGCGGTCCCTCTGAAAAAGACGCTTTCACTCCCTTGAATATAATAGCGCAATGGTGAAATAATCGAGAGATACTCTAAAATCGGATGCATTGCATAAACCGGTGTCCATGCCCCGCTGAGGAATAGCAACGGCATCATGATTAAGACGGAAAGTTGTGCTACTTGCATGATATTGCGTGCCACAGAGGCGATAAAAAGCCCGATGCCGGCACTTGTGAAGGCATAAAAAAAGGTCAGTAACATAAAGGCGGCCAGTGAGCCATTAATTGGTAGATCAAAAATTCCAAAGAGCACGGTGCCGACGCAGATAGTTGTACCGATCATCACTATAATTACCTGGGACAGGCTTTTTGCCAGAATGACGGCCTTTGCGTCGGTTGGCATCAAAAGCATGATATCCCAGGTGCCATTCTCTTTCTCTTTGACAAAAACAGCCGCAGTTAGAATAACAGCCAGGATCGTGATAATCGACAAGAGTTCAGCAAGGGCCATGAAATGGCTATAAGATGTATTGGGGTTAAAGAGCTTGTGGATTTGGATTTCTATCGGGGCAAGCGACAAAGTATCCTGGAACCGCATAAGTATATGCTGGATATAATTTAGTGCTAAATAGCTCTGGGTCGAGGCAGTTGAATCCATTAACAAATTGAGAACCGGATTATTTCCGGTATGATATCGTTTTTCAAAATCACTCTCAAAGACAATACCAACCATAATTTCTTTATTGCGTATTGCGAGATTTAGTTTTTCCTGCGATGCAAAAAAGACAGGCCCTTGGAATTGTGGATAGTGCAGATCTGATAGTATTTTATTGCTAATAAAGCCTGGTGAATAATCTATTACCCCTACGCTGACATTTCTGGCATCCAGGTTTATTCCATTACCGGCAATATAGACATCGAGTGTAAAGGAATAGAGTACTACAATCAAGAGTCCGTAAGATCGCAGAAACTCTAATAGCTCTTTACGGATAATCGCCCAAAAGGCCCTCATGCAATCCTCTTTTTCAGTAGCAGTGATCCAATACCAAGCAATATGATTGCATATCCCACCAAAATGAGAAGATAAAGCAAATTTTTACTGGCGCTCAATCCATCCCCAACCAAAAAGACATCATAAAGAATATGAGTATAATACATCACGGGATAGATATGGGCCTCAATGACTGATTCCCCTTCCATTGAGCTAATGGGCATAAGCATCCCGGAGTAAAGAAAACCGGGGATTATGGTAATAATCAATGTCAATACATAGGCTACAATTTGGGATGATGTAATAATTGATACGAGCAGACCAATTGAAAGACTAATGATAATATATATAAATGAAGAAAAAATATAGAGCAGAAAACTTCCACGAAATGGCAGTTCAAATAGATATATGGCCCATAAAAAAAGAATAAAAATATTGATGCCATGAAGCAGTAATACAGACAAAAGCTTGGCAGCTAAAAATTCACTTTTTTTAACAGGAGATGAATAAAAGTTGAAAATAGTACCATTTTCTTTCTCTTTGACAATAAGGAGCGCTGATAAAATGGCAGGGGCAATGAGTAGTACAAGACCAATGACCCCAGGCACAATCATATCCTCATCACGCAGCGACTGGTTAAAGAGGTTGCGCGCATTGATTGTTATCAAGGCCATGCCCTCTGCCTCAGGACCGGGGCTTTTCATTATCGCATCGCATATTACTCCATTGACGTAATTTTCGATGGTCTTTGCGCGCGACGGGAATGAGCCATCAATATAGACTCCAACCGAGGTCTTCAATCCCTTGAGAAGATGTTTTTCAAATGCTTCCGGTATAATAATTATCAGGTCTTTCTTATCCTGTTTAATTAAGTTCAATGCCTTATTTTCAGAAAAATTCTTTAATTCAGAATTAAAATATTTAGAGTGTTCAAATGTACTAATGAGGTCATATGATGCCTTACTTTGATCATTATCAATAATGAGTGTCCGGGTATGGGTGACTTCCGTTTTGATGCCGTAGCCAAAGAGTATGAGTAGCATTGACGGCATAATATAGACCATTAAAATGAGCTTGCTGCGGTAGATATCCAAAAGCTCTTTTTTGAAATAGGCCTTAATAACCCCTATTCTCATCAGTGTGCCTTTTCGTAGTAATCCAAGAAAATATTTTCAAAATTGTGTGCATCAGGGTGTATCTGATACAGATTTTTCACGGTATCATCAGCTATTTTTTTGCCGTCTCTTAATAGCACTACCCGATCGCAAAACTCGGCCTCACCCATATAGTGGGTAGTAATCAAAATAGCGATATTCCACTCCTCTTTCAGGTTTTGCAGCATCTCCCAGAATATGGCCCTTGCTACAACATCCACCCCGCTGGTTGGTTCATCTAAAAAGAGCACCACAGGTTCATGCATAATAGCCGCGGCTACTGAAAAGCGTTGGTTAATCCCCATGGGTAGATCTGTGGGCAGTGCATCCAGGTAGCTATAAAACCCCAGTGTATTGGCATATTCTTTAATTAAGTCCGAAGCCCGTTTAGGTTCAATGTGATGCATATTTGCAAAATAGCGCAGATTCTCCCTTACGCTCATTCCCTTGTAGAGGGCAAAGTGCTGGCTTACATACCCGATTTTTGCCTTGAGCATCTGCCTGTCATTAGCACTTTTAATCCTCTTCCCAAGCAAAAAGAGTTCGCCCTCATCAATGGGCAAGAGTCCCAGGAGCATCTTTATAAAAGTGGTTTTCCCGGCCCCATTGGCCCCAAGCAGGCCCAGTATTTCGCCTCTGTTTAATTCCATATCAATGTGATCATTTGCAACAAATTTCCCAAATCGTTTAGTCAACTCCCTGGCTTCCATAATAGTACCAGGCATATCCTCATCTCTATTTTTATGGACAATCGAAATCTCAGGGATAGGGCCATATTTTTTGAGGAAATTGATAAAAAAGACTGCATCAAGGGTTGGTTTTTTTGGCTTAAGCTCCAGAGGTTTAAGAGAGTAAGTATATCCGTGAATAGTGATGCTGTTTTCAAAAGGCTCAGGTGCAGCTTCATAACTGAAAGGCCTCACCTTTTCGATCAATTCCCCGGCCTTGCCTTTGTCAATAATCTCTCCGTCTTCAAACAAAAGCACTTTATCCATTTGGGTGGCTTCAGCCATATAGGCGGTGCTGACAATGCAAAGCGTCTTTTCCTTGGTAATAATATCATCTAAAATATCCCACAATTCCATGCGGCTAAGTGGATCGACACCTGTAGTTGGTTCATCCAGAAGCAATAGCTTGGGACGATGCAGCAGTGTGCAAATAAGTGCCAATTTCTGCATCATCCCGCCGCTCAATCTGCCTGCCTGTCGCTCAGTAAAATCAGACAGCCCCGCCATATGCAGCAGGCGTTCTCTGTAAGCCCTAAAGGCGTTATCCTGTTTTATCCCGCGAATATCGGCAAAAAAATCCAGGTGCTCATTCACGCTCAACTGTTCATATAAAATCAGACCAAGACCTTGCGGCATAAATCCAATACTGCCCTTAATCTTTTCAGCCTCTTTGGGCGAGCGGTAGATATGATTGTCAAATTCAATTTCTCCATCAAAACTCTTTGCCCCGGCAATTGCATGCATCAGAGAGCTCTTGCCTGCACCGTCAGCACCGATAAGACCGATGATTTTTCCTCCGGTTGCTTCAAGACTTACTGGTTTGAGCCCTGTTTTTTTACGATAAGTAACTGAGACTTTTCGTACCTGAAGCCGATTCATGATTGGCGTTTTACAGATCTCCAAGGATTTTGGAGCTTTCCGGCAATCCTTTTCCGTCAGTACTGATTACTCCAATGGCCGGAATTCCCAGTTTCAGATATGAATTAGGAATGATTGGTTTCAGATGAACCGCGTACATTCTTTGAATACGATCACTTTTGACACTCACCTCTTTGGGAGTAAACTCCGCTCGTTGTCCAATCCGTATTACACTTGCTTGAATCGGCATGTCCGGGAAACTATCCAAAAAGATAACTGCCTTATCTCTTAATTTGATTTTGCCGTTTTCAAGAGTATCCACAAACATTTTCAGGTAAAGTTCGTCAGGGTCTATCAATGTGGCCACTACCATCCCGGGAGCCAGGACCTCGCCGGTTTGCGCAACCTTTTCAATCACCACACCATCAATTGGAGATATGATGGTCAGTTCTTTTATCGTTGCTGATACTTCTCTCTTGTTCGCCTCCAGCGAAGCGGTTTGATTTCGTGCAGCCCCTATGTTTGCTTTTAACGCGTCAAGCCTTTTCAACTGATTTTGGGCGATTTTGAGATCGGTTCCGGAGACATTAATTTTGTCATTACTCTGGCTCAGTCCTTGATGCAACGATTCAAGCTCGTTGATGTCATTGTCAAGTTTGAGTCTGGAAAGTTCAAATGCATGTTTTGCTATGAGATCTTTTTCAGAAAGCCTTTTTGCGCGCGCAAAATCCCTTTTATCCTGTGTAATTACCAGATTCAGATTATCGATTGAACGTAGTAGCTGCTCTTTTTGGGCAATGGCAATATCAATGCCTTTTTTTGCTTTTTCAATTGCCAGAGGAATTGATACCTTGGCGATCTCATAGTCTTTTTGCAGGGCCTCAAGGCCCTTTTGGGAGGACTTGACGCCCTCTTCTATGCTTTCTAACTTGGCTTTAAACTCATCGCTTTGAAAAATTGCTATTGTATTTCCCTTATGGATGCTTTGTCCCTCTTCAATCAAAATTGTTTCGATACGTCCGATGTATTTGGTATTTAAAGCGATTATATCTCCATCGATTCTGCCTGTACCTGCTATAAGATTTGGAGGTAATTGTGTTGGATAGAGTTTCTGATAAATAAAGAAACCGGACAGCAAGATCAAAAAAACAATAATTATTCCAATAATATAATTTTTCATAGCTTTTTTTCGGTGAACCCTAAATCCGTGACCTGTCTATAGTTTTTCCAGTGCGTGCACTTTTTCCTTTTGTCCGGCTACCACGAGGGTATCTCCATCACGGATAAGATAGTCGGAAGATGGGACGATTATCTGTGGACCGCGCCCTTCAACATGTGTACGGATAAAAGCCACTTCTATGCCATAGCGCACACGGACGTCCAGCCCCTTTATAGGGTCTTGCCAATAAATCTCCCGGGTGTCAAGACCTCAACCAGCACATAATCGTTGCCGATATTGGTGTCGGTATCAAAACACAGCAGCTCGGGATATTTAATTTTAGGACGTTTCTTAATATTGCGATGTTGCTGACCGAAAGAGAACGATCCCGCGTGCTAAAGAAAAAATTATATTTTATAGCTTGACTTTCAATAACAATGATGTGTTTTGCTCACGTTCACAAAGTGAACGTCACTCATACGCAAAAAGCTATTGTGAGCGAAGGGTATGGATTGAAACAATAAAAATGAAGTATTGAAAGGAAATGTCGCCCTCTTTTATGAGGGCGTGGATTAAATTAGATTATACAATAAAATTTAGTTAAATTATTATTGACAAACTCGGCGGGTTGAATCAATGTTGTATTTAACAACACCCGCCACGCCTCTCCATTGGAAGCGCACCTCGGCGGGTTTTTTGTAACTCAAGCCCTTCCTATGCTAAAAAAAGGAATTGCAGGGATTTGGATTGAATTCCTTTCATATTGCTTAATTGCATTTGCTCCGATGTTATTCCAGACCACAAAGCGTTTTTGATATTCTGATGATCCTGTGTGGTTGCAGGGTAATCTCAGTTACCAGGTCGCCCCCCGCTAATAAATTTACAGAGCAAAATCATTACCAGATTAAAAATGAACTATCCCGACTTTTACTGTAGTGATTATATCAATTTGGACTTTCATTCGATTCCACATTACGGCGACAAATCAGAGATGGAAAAAGTTTGGTGTGGCGCAAGAGGTAAAACAATGAAGGGTGCAAATACAGTTTTTGTTCAAGACGGCCAGAGCAATACAATTTTATATACCAGAGTTGATATACTGCGCAATGAAGAGGCAGAGGAAGTTAAAAAATTTGTTACTTACTGGGAAAAAATAAATGGAGAAGTAGATGAAACTCTTGTTTTTGATTGCAAGTTCACAGCCTACAGAGTTCTTGATGAGCTTGAAGACGATAAAATAAAATTTATAACTCTTCGAAAACGGTATGCTAAACTTATAAAAGAAACATTAGATCTTCCACCAAAGGAATGGGATAAAGTTTATATATCAATCCCGAAACGTAAATATAAACATGTGTCTGTCCATGAAAGTGAAGTTACACTAAAAAATTGTAGCAACACATTCCGTCAAATTGCAATCAAAGACCATGGTCGAAGCACCCCTACATTTATAATAACCAACAACAATGAACTGTCCATGAAGGATATTCTGGAGGTTTACGCTAAACGCTGGCGCATAGAAAATAAGCTTGCGGAACTTGTTACATTTTTTAACCTTAATGCCCTTTCTTCACCGATTATGATTCGTATCCATTTTAATATTCTATGGACATTAATAGCCGATACATTGTACCATCGTTTTGCACATGACTTGAGACGTTTTGAGACAAATATTGCACCTACAATTTTCAGGAAGTTCATTGATATGCCGGGGAGGGTTATTTATGATGGGAATAGATTTGTAATAAAAATTAGAAAAAGTGCTCATACCCCTGTATTAAAAGAAGTGGAAAAATTACAAAAACCGTTTCGAGTTCCATGGCTTTTCGGTAAAACCGTGGAGATAGTCTGGACCGCTTGATTGGGGTGTTACTTTGACAGGGTCATTATCCGTGGATATATCCGTAGCCTTTTTCCCGAAGCCGGTATCGTTCTCTTCCCCAGGACCATGGGATTTTGCAGACTCACCAATGGAGTTATACGTATCTTCAATTAGTTTGACAGACTTAGTCCGTTGAACTAAGTTAAATATAATATATATATAAAAGGGGTCTATTATGAAAGCTGTCAACGTCCATGAGGCAAAAACAAAACTCTCGGCTCTACTGGTGGAAGTTGAAAAAACCGGTGAAGGGATTTTCATTTGCCGGCGTGGCAAACCAGTGGCTGATCTGGTACCGCACAAACACAGGGATCGTCTCTCTCCGCATCCGATAATGAGTCACATTGAAATTGGCTATGATCCAACCAAACCGTTGACCAACGATGAATGGCCGGAGACAATCTGATGCTGCTCGATACATGTGCCTTACTGTGGCTTACTCAGGGAGGAGGGCAGCTTTCCGCTGATGTCTGTCAACGCATACGAGAAGCACCCATTGTCTATGTTTCTGCTATCACTGGTTTTGAGGTTGGAATCAAATACGAGAGGAGAAAACTTATTCTGCCTGCCTTGCCGGCTGACTGGTTTAAAATTATTATTAAACATCACGATCTCCAGATTCTTCCCCTTGATCTTCAAGTCTGTATCCGTTCAGCACAATTACCGGCAATCCATAATGACCCATGCGACAGAATGATAATTGCCAGTGCGGAACTACATCATCTGACAGTTGTTACCGGAGACGCTATTTTCAAAGAATATGGAATTGAGACAAAATGCTGAAATGCACTTCAATAAATGATCTGAATTTTTTTATTTTTCTCTATTACGGGCATCAGGGCATTCTGATCACTTTCATTGGCGTTCTCGGTCTCTGAAAAAGTTCATGAACTCTTCCGTCTAAGTGTGGAAAAAGAGGAGGTATTCAAATCCTCAGCCGGGATGACACGTAGATCAGTGTTCATTTACAAGTTTAGTGACTACCTCATAAATATCCCTACGGTGTCCAATCGCATATATAATTACCTCTTTATTCCGGTTATCAATTTGATATATTGCTCGGTAGCGTTTCATTTTTAATGATTTGAAATTGATCAGTTTGTCCCGCAACTCCTTTCCAAGATACGGGTTTTCGTAAAGTTCTTTGAGTATTGATTTAAGTTGTTTTTTTACTATTGGGTGCAGGCTGTTGAACATTCGGCCAGCGGTAGGTGTTAATTTGACTCGGTACATTAAAGAATGTCCTCTAAGTCAACCAATGATTTTTTTTCTTGCATGTCTTTTATTGAAGCCCGAATCTGTTTCATCATATCTTCGTCTGCCATGATTGCCATAGTCTCGCACATTGCCTCGTATTGTTCCATGGACATTATAACGGCCTTCGGTATGCCATTTTTAGTAATAGCTATTGTGTCATCCCTGTCGTCAATGTTTCGTATCATGTCAAGCAGATGGGCCTTGGCTTTAGTGACGGCTATGTAACTATCAATCTGCATGGATGTCTCCTTAATCGTTGTTATAATATTTAAAGTCATTATAATGGTCATTATTTATAAAATCAAGTGAATTCAACTTCAAAGCGAGAACATAGGGGTTCGTGAGATAGGGGACCAATTCACAACAAGCAAGAAACCCGTGTAACTGCCCGTCATTTCTGCGAAAGCAGGAATCCAGTGAATAATCACAAAATGTAATTTACCCGAACTAATTAAGAATTTACACGATTACCTTAAGACAACCATTTTCCTCCGCCGACACCTCACATTCAGGAAGCACAAACACTGTGCATCCCTCATCTTCTATCACCACTGGTCCTTGGGCGGAAAAAGATCGCCAAAGGCTTTTTCGTTGGTAAACAGGTGCCAAAGCAGGGCCGGAAGACAGCAAAATGGTCCTTTTGGCAGCAGGCGGCACAGGGGACATGTTTTTAAATCCAGGCAAAGAAATTTCCTCTCTTGGCATGATGGCTGAAAGTCTCACAGTCACCACTTCTACAGCGGGATCATTCTCCAGGGTATATCCGTAGCGTTTTTCAAAGGCATGGTAAAACTTTTCGGCCATGCCAGCTTCTTTGTCATAAGGAATAGTGAGATGAAAACTCTGTCCTTTGTAACGCAGATCAAGGAACGGCCTGAACACTATATCTTTGATATTCAGTCCCTGGCGCTGGGACGACTGCAATGCCCCTTCAAACTCCCTGAACTCCGGGATGATCTCTGAAGACCTGGATACGGGTATGCCGTATTTCTTGAAGGCCTTTTCAAAAAGACAAATCGCCACGGCCTCTGGGCCGGATTCCATAATATGATCCGCCAACGCACAAGCATCGTTTGAAGACAAGGGCACTATCACAGTACCATCAGGGGCAAGACGCTCGGCAACCTCAAAGCATAAGTTGCGATTCACTACAGGAGTTGTCCGGGAACAATCAAAATCGTAAAGCCTTGGCCTTCTCTGCCTGGCGATTGAGAGAAGGTCCTTAAAGCCCCTGGTCGTGATAAAGGCGACTTTTGCGCCTTTTCTTTCCAACAGCGCGTTCGTAGCCACGGTGGTACCGTGAGAAAAGGAAGAAAAATCAGCAAGGTCACTGATGATTTCAGTAACGGTACGGTCAGGGCTATCCGGTGTGGAAAGGACCTTCCATCCCCGGATGTGTGGTTGCCTTCCAGGGTAACCACATCCGTGAAGGTGCCTCCGATGTCCGTGGCTGCTCACATGTCATTAACTCAATCCGTACCGTTCACGGGATTACAACGCCCATTTTACCGCAACCCACCGAACTGTAGGCGTTTACAGGGTGCTGCAGATGCAAGGCGGAGGATACGCAGACGTACTTCCTGTACTTCAAGTGCCCGACAACAAAGCAGATGCGGTGCCCTGTGAACGCTTAACT
>Ga0075115_10001390_pt1 | contig 11790 bp, 10 predicted proteins | sample AntAceMetag02UKH_FD_69785 | JGI IMG/M metagenome (GOLD analysis project Ga0075115, IMG submission 69785) | Saline lake microbial communities from Ace Lake, Antarctica - Antarctic Ace Lake Metagenome 02UKH | ecosystem: Environmental > Aquatic > Non-marine Saline and Alkaline > Saline | place... | reverse complement strand
TCAGGATCAACATAATTATTTTTCGTCGCTACCGCATATTCTTTTCCCAATTCTACTCCAAATACTCTAGCTCCAGTTTGTTGCAAAATAGGCAAACCATAACCACGGCCACAAGCCGCATCCACTATCACCGAACTTTTGTTTATACCGATTTCTTTTGCTAATCTAGCTGCCATCTGGTAACGAGCCGTGTGCTCGGGTACAATTCCAGGGATCACCATTTTCATTAATTTACTAACCAGACTCTTGTCTCCAGGGTCCAAGTTTTCTATAGCGACTCCCCTCCTAAACCTCTCAAATACATCCCCAAACGGTCCATTTTGACATCGTTCTCTCTCCATTAACATATTATAGTTCACCATCTCAGTATTTTGTTGTAAAATTAACCATTATGTTGCAATATCTTTTTTTAGGCCTTTTTGCCGGTCTCAGTTTCGCCCTCAGTCTTTACTTTTTTGTCTTTAGAAAAAATCAAATTCAGCCGGACAAACTGACCGAAGATTTTTTTTCTCGATTCAATCAAAAATTTCCCGAAATATTAAACAAGGCCAATCAATCACTGGTTACTATGGCCAACCAAAAGCTTGATGCCCAATCCCGTCAAGCCTCGGCTGATTTATCTCACAAAAAAGAAACCATCCAAGCCGCCGTTAAGCAAGTCCTTCAAGAACTCAAAATCAACTCTGATAAATTGGAACAAGCCGAACGAAAAAGAATTGGTAGTTTTGAAAGCCTTAAAACCGAACTAAAATCTCATCAAAAAATTACTCGAGACTTATCTGCCACCACCGAGGCCCTAAAAAGAGTTTTGTCCAACAACCAACTTCGTGGCGCCTTTGGCGAAAAGGTAGCCGAAGATCTTTTAAAAATGGCCGGTTTTGTCAAGGGAGTTAACTACAAGTTCAACAAAAAGCAAACTGGATCTTCTACCCGGCCTGATTTTGCTATTTTACTCCCTGATGGTGTCCATATTAATGTTGACGTCAAATTTCCTTATCAAAACTTACAAAAAATGGCCGAGTCAAAGGATAAAGTTTCTCGCCTCCGATACCTAAGGGCCTTTAAGCAAGATGTCCAAGCCAAGATAAAACAAGTCACCGGTCGTCATTACATCAATACCGAAGACAAAACGGTTGATTTTATTATCGTTTTTATCCCCAACGAAATGATTTTTTCCTTTATCTACGACAAGATGACCGATGTTTGGGAAAGTGCCATGAAACAAAAAGTCATCTTCGCCGGCCCCTTTTCTTTCACTGCCATTTTACGCATGGTGCTTCAAGCCTATGACAATTTTCGCTATCAAGAAAACGTCCAAAGCATTATTGGTCATATTCGTAATTTCGAGCAAGAGTTTGATAAATATAATCAAGAATTTACCAAAATCGGTTCCCGTCTCGACAGTCTTAGTCGCCAATACAACAAAGTCAACATGACACGTACCAACAAACTATTGCGAGTGGTCGATAAAATTAAAATAGAAGCCCCGGTGGCTAAGAAATCACTGCCGGATAAAACATGAAACTCAAATTTCCCCGTCGCCGTCTATCGGCGTTTCTTTCTCTGCTCACTTGGATTTCGTTAGTCATACTGGTTAACGTCACCACCCCCACCCCGTCAGCTCAGATCCTATTTTTCATCATCTTATTCCTGGCTGTTTTTTTCACTTTACGCCTATTTATAAAAAAAATAAAATTCCGCCTCCTCATTTCCTTTTACCTGGTTTTTTTCCCCCTGTTGCTATTATTTAACCAATTTTCCTATCTGAATTTAGGTCTACTCACGGCCCTTTTCATCAGTCTTCTTATTCTCATTCGTCAAACTCCCTCTTGACAGTCTTTAGCACTCCCTCTATTATATTGCTAATATGACCGATTTAACCCAACGCCAAATAAAAATCCTCAAGCACATTACCGAAGAATTTATCGAAACCGCTTGCCCGGTTGGCTCTGAAACTTTGGAGAAAAAATATTCTCTGGGTATTTCTTCCGCCACCATCAGAAACGAAATGAGCATCTTAATTCAGCTGGGCTTTCTCAAAAAAGACCATCTTTCATCCGGTCGCACCCCCACTTCTATGGGGTTAAAATATTATGTCCGCAACTTAATGGACACCAAATCCATGTCTGCCGGAGAAGAAATAAAAGCCAAAGAAAAAGTTTGGGATTACCGTAACCAGTTCGAGAAACTCTTAAAAGAGACCACCAAAGAACTGGCCACTCGGACTCGGTCAATGGCCATCGCCACCACCGACCAGGACGCCATTTACAGTTACGGGGCTTCAAATCTTTTGGAAGAACCGGAGTTTTTTAATATTGATGTGACCAAAACAGTCCTTTCTTTGATTGACAATACTGCTTTCTGGTTCGATATTATCACCAAAGCCGGGGTTAAAGACGAAGACGGTGTGGACGGAGATCGAGTAATCCGTCTTCTTATCGGAGAAGATTTGGGTATGGAACATTTGGAAACCTGTGGATTTATTTACCAGACCTATCAAGCCGGACCCCATCGTGGTATTTTAGGTATTGTTGGTCCGGCTCGTTTCCGCTTCCATCAAGTTATTCCGGTGGTTGACTATTTGGCTAATCTTGTTTCTACTATTACCGGTTAATAAATTTTTATGCCTAATCCAAAAAACAAAAAAAATATTGCTACGGCAAAAAAAATCAGCCTCTTAGAAGATAAATTAAAAAGATCACTGGCCGACTATTCTAATCTAGAAAAAAGAATAGAAAAACAACGCCAACTTTTTGTTACTTTGGCTACCGTCGGCATTGTCAGTAAAATGATCGATATTTTAGACGACCTTTATCTGGCTCACCGACATCTCAAAGACTCCGGTCTCAAAATTACTATCAATAAATTTTCCAAGATATTAGAAGACCAGGGACTAAAGGAAATTAAGGCCAAAGGTTTGGAATTTGACCCCAAATCAATGGACTGCGTTGATGTGACCGCCGGCAAACAGGACCACATTGTCTCCATCAGGAAAAGGGGATACACTTTAAACAATCATGTTATTCGGCCGGCTCAAGTAGTCGTTGGTCGTCAAGTTTCTTAATAATTTGTTAATTTAATAATTCAATAATTTAATACCATGTCAAATAAAATAATTGGAATCGATTTAGGTACCACCAACTCCTGTGTTGCCGTTATGGAGTCGGGTAGCCCCAAAATTATCCTTACTTCCGAGGGCCGTAATCTTATCCCCTCAGTGGTTGAGCCCACCAAAAAATTGGTCGGCGATTTGGCCAAACGCCAGATGATCTTAAATCCCAAAAATACTATTTACAGCATCAAGCGCATTATGGGTCGTCGTATTGATGATGCCGAAGTTATCAAAAGTCAAAAACATGCTTCTTATAAAATCGTTGCCTCCAAGGACAACGCCGCCGCCGTCGAGGTGGATGGGAAGGTTTATACCGCTCAAGAAATTTCGGCCATGATTTTACAAAAAGCCAAGAAAGATGCCGAGAAATATTTGGGAGAGGATGTCAAGGATGCCGTCATCACCGTTCCGGCCTATTTTGATGATTCTCAACGCCAAGCCACCAAGCAAGCCGGTCAAATCGCCGGCCTTAATGTTAAGCGTGTCGTCAATGAACCCACTGCCGCCGCTCTGGCCTACGGTTTGGACAAGAAAAAATCAGGCACTATTGCCGTTTATGATTTAGGTGGGGGTACTTTTGATATTTCCATTTTAGAAATCGGTGATGGTATTTTTGAAGTCAAGGCCACCAATGGTGATACATTTTTAGGTGGTGATGATTTTGATCAAAAAATTATTGATTGGCTGTTGGATAATTTCACCAAAGAACACCAAGTCGATTTATCCACCGACCCCCAAGCCTTACAGAGAATTCGGGAAGCCGCCGAAAAAGCAAAAATAGAACTATCCACCTCTCCTGAAACCGAAATAAATCTTCCTTTTATTACTCAAAAAGACGGCCAAGCCCTTCATCTCACCGTTAAGCTTAGTCGCTCTCAATTGGAAAAAATGGTTGATGACCTCATTCAAAAAACCATTGAGCCAATGGAAAAGTGTCTTAAAGACGCCAAAATCTCCACCGCCGATATTGACCAAATTCTGATGGTGGGAGGCATGACTCGTATGCCAAAAATTCAACAAACGGTTAAAGACTTTTTTGGTAAAGACCTAAACAATAATCTTAACCCTGATGAGGTGGTGGCCCTGGGAGCCGCCGTTCAGGGAGCCGTTCTTTCCGGTGAAGTTAAGGATGTGGTTTTACTTGATGTTACCCCCCTGACCTTGGGTATAGAAACCGCCGGCAACATCCGCACTCCTTTGATAGAGAGGAACACCACCGTTCCCACCAAGAAATCACAGATTTTCACCACCTATTCAGACAATCAACCCCAAGTGGAAATCAACGTTTTACAAGGAGAGCGTCCTATGTCCGCTGACAATAAATCACTGGGACGTTTCATTTTAGACGGCATAACCTCAGCTCCTCGTGGCACTCCTCAAATAGAGGTTACTTTTGACATCGACAGTAATGGTATTTTGAGTGTCACTGCCAAAGACAAAAAAACCGCTAAAGAGCAAAAAATTACCATTCAAAATGCCACTAACCTTTCTGAAGAAGAAGTCGAAAAAATGAAAAAAGATGCTGAATCTCATGCCGATGACGATGCCAAAAAGCAGGCCACGGCCGAGTCCAGAAACAGGCTTGACGCTACTATTTTTTCCTTAGAAAAAACTCTTAAGGAAAACAAAGACAAGGTCAAAGAGGCTGATAAAAAACAGGCCGAAAAGAAAATAAAGCAAGCTAAAGAGATTTTAGCTAAAACCGATACTTCCAAAGAAGACCTCGACAAGATAGCTGAAGAAATCAGTCAAATCCTTCAGACTATCAGCGCTGTTGTTAATCAGCCTAAGCCCCAGGCCCCTCCCTCATCGGATCAGCCAAAGACCAAGTCAACCAAAAAAGATCAAAAGAAAGATAATCCGGACAAAGCTGACGCCGAAGAAGGGGAAATTGTAAAATAAGCCATGAAGCGTGATTTTTATGAGGTTCTTGGTGTTGATAAAAATGCCTCAACGGCTGATATTAAGGCGGCTTATCGTAAGCTAGCTCTAAAGTATCATCCCGATAAAAATAAATCTGCCGATGCCGAAGAAAAATTCAAGGGCATTAACGAAGCCTATGAAGTTTTAAGTAATAACCAAAAAAAGTCTGCCTATGACCAATTTGGCCACGCCGCCTTTGACCCCGCCTCCGCCGGCCCTTTCGGTGGCCAGACCCACACCAGTCAAAACGGGCCTTTTAATTTCACCTACACTAACCAAGCCGGTCCTGCCAGTGATTTTTCTTTTGGTGGTTTTAGTAACCCTTTTGATATTTTCGAACAGTTTTTCGGCACCTCTTTTTCTCAAGCCAGGGGTCCCCGCCTGGAGACCTACAAAGTCCAATTAACTTTCTTGGAAGCCGTCCATGGCTGTCAAAAACAGGTTCAAATCAAGGGAAAAAACAAAAAAATAAAAATTCCGGCCGGTATCAGTGATGGTCAAAGGATTAAATTTTCCGATTTCATCCTCTATATTGATGTCTTACCTCATGACAGTTTCAAGCGTGATGGCAACGACGTTTTCGTCAATACTGAAATCAGTTTTTCTCAAGCAGTCTTAGGCGACAAGATAGAAATACCCAGCCTAAATGAGCCCATCAAAATCAAAATCAAGCCCGGCACTCAACCAAACACTCTAATTAGACTTCGAGGTCAAGGCATTAAAGACATCAATGGTTACGGCACCGGTGATTTTTATATCAGGATTATTATCAAAATCCCCACTCGCCTCAACCGTCACCAAAAACAACTTTTAAAACAACTCGATCTTTAGCCCGATACATACTATTGGCTCCATTTTTTTGTTATAATATCTCTCAACTATTAATGTGTCTTTAGATTGGGGGCTGAAAAGAGCCCCTTTTTTAATAAAAATGGACTTAAAACGACTACCAAAAACCGAATTCGCCGCCGCCGTGGCTCAAATCGCCGGAGAGCGAAACATTGAGATCCAACCCATTCTGGATTCTATTGAGTTAGGCTTAATCTCCGCCTACAAAAGAGACCAAAAAGAAAAGGGTATAGAAATTCCCGAAGATCAAGAATTTTCAGTAGAATTATCAGCCGACACGGGATCTTTCAGTGTTTTTAAGATAAGTAAAAAAGGTAAAAAGAAAGATGTTACTCCTCCGGATTTTGGTCGCATCGCCGCCCAAACCGCCAAACAAGTAATTGATCAAAAAATCAAAGAGGCCGAAAAAGACTCAGTTATCGCCGATTACCGGCAAAAAATAAATTCCCTCATTCAGGGTACGGTTCTCGGGGTTGATCCCTACAAGCTTACTGTTGTTATCGGTCGCACCGAAGGAATTTGTCCCAAAGACGAACGGGTTAAAGGAGAAGACTTGAACGTGGGGGACAAAAGAGTCTTTTTGTTAAAAGAAATTGCCCAAGACGAAACCGGTCGCCGGGATATAATTTTATCTCGAGCCGCCCCTGAATTTGTTACTCAACTTTTCGTCCGCGAGGTGCCGGAGGTTGGTAATGAGTCTGTTGTTGTCGAAAAAATTGCTCGTTCCGCCGGTAAACGCACCAAAATAGCCGTTTCTTCCAAACAGCCCGGGATTGATCCGGTCGGCTCCTGTATTGGTCAAAAAGGCTCTCGTATTCAATCCATATTAGCCCAGTTACCTCCGGAAGAAAAAGTCGACGTTGTTGCCTTCAGTGACAATATCAATCAGTTTATTATCCAAGCTCTTTCTCCGGCCGAAAACATCAAAATTATTTCTGTCGAAAAAGACTCTGCAGTAGTTTCTCTTCCCGAAGATCAGTTGGCCTTAGCCATTGGCGGCGGCGGGGAAAATGTCAGACTGGCCGGCCAACTACTTGGCTTGGAAATCAAAATTATTTCTCAACAACAAGAAAAAAAACCAAAAACCACCAAAAAAGCCAAGTCGGCAAAAAAATAATGCCTCACTTACTCTTTTTACAATTTTTACATGGTCAAAAAAGCAACAAAACAATCCCGATCCCCAATTGTCACCTTTATGGGACATATCGACCATGGCAAAACCAGTCTTCTAGACAAAATCAGATCGACTAATCTGTGGAAAAAAGAGACAGGCGGGATTACCCAACATATTGGTGCCTACCAGGTTCACCTGAAAGGAAAATCCAGTTCCAACACCCCCATCACCTTTATTGACACTCCCGGCCATGCCGCCTTTGTCAATATGCGTCGTACTGGCAGCCAAGTTACAGACCTGGTGGTTCTGGTTATTTCGGCTACAGATGGAATTAAAGCTCAGACTAAAGAATGTATCAAATTAATCCTGAAACAAAAACTACCTTTTATCGTAGCCATCAATAAGGTCGACCTGAAAAATGCCTCTGTCGACAAAGTCAAGGGTCAGTTGGTTGAGATGGAAATCACCCCCGAGGATTATGGTGGTCAAGTTTGTTGTTTGCCCGTTTCCGCCAAAACCGGACAGGGGCTGGACAAGCTTTTGGAAATGATTGCCCTTAATGCCGAAATCATGGAGCTTACTAGCCTACCCCAAGCCTCTCTTAAAGCTTTCGTTATCGAGTCAAAAATTGATAAAAATCGTGGAGCCGTAGCCAGTTTAATAATAAAGCAAGGTTCATTAAAAACAGGCGACACTATTTATATTCAAAATAAGCCCACCAAAATCAAAGCCTTGATTGGCAATAATAGTAATCATCTTGGCCAAGTTGGCCCCGGTGACGCTGTTGAAGTCTTGGGTTTCACCACCCCTCCCCCGGTTGCCTCTCAAGTCGCCGACCACCCATTACCTTCTCCCGTCAACTGTTCTTCCGACACTCTTCTTCCTTCTGCTTCGGTCGTCTCTCCGTCCGACCCTAACAAGCTCTTGCCAATCATTATTAAGGCCGATACTTGTGGCACTCTCCAAGCCATGTTAAAAAGTTTTAGTGACGACGTTCTCCTTATTCATTCCGGTGTCGGGGCTATTAATGAAAATGATATTTTTCTGGCTGAATCCTCGGGGGCTCAAATTTTTGCCTTCAATCTCAAGGTGGCCAAATTTATTAAAAACCTGGCCAAAAACCAAAAAGTCCGCATTTTTGAATCAGACATCATCTATAAGATTATCGACGATATCAACGCCCAAGTCTTAAAGATGCTGGAACCGACTATTGACGAAACCATTACCGGCCAAGCCAAAATCATAGCCCAATTTGAAATAAACAAGAATAAAATTGCCGGAGCCAAATGCACCCAGGGTCAGTTGTCCGCTGGCGACACCATTCATCTTAAAAGAGGGGAGGAGATTATTAAAGACAGCAAAATAGATAGCCTTCGTCAGGGCAAACAAGAAGTCGATAAAGTAAAAACCGGGGCTGAGTGTGGAATCACTTTTAAGCCCCACATTGACTTCCATTTGGGCGATGTTATAATATCCTATTACAAGATCAAGGAGAAATAAACATGGCCCCCAGGTCTAGTCTATTTCAATCCAACCACAATAATAATAGTAGTTCCGATCAATTTGGAAGCAGGCCAAATATGAAAAACTACCAAGTTTCTCCCATCAAAAATCTTTTATCAGCCGCCAAATCGGCGGTGATTGTCAGTCCCAACCTTTCGGTCGATTCCATTGCCGCTTCTTTGGCCCTAGCCTTAACTCTCCAAAAAAATGGCCTTAATGTCAGTGTCTATTGTCCTCAGAAAACCGATCAAAATTATTCTAAACTTTCCGGTCTTCAGTTTTTGACCGATACCTATTCGGATAACGACCTTACCATCACTCTCGATTACCCCCTGGACAACATCGATCAAGTTTCCTACAACGATAATAATCAGCGTCTCAATTTAGTGGTCAAAACCAAGCCTAATTCTCCTCAGGTAGATACCACCAAAATATCCATCAACAATCAATCATCCGGTGCCGATGTTTGTTTTATGTTGGGGGACGAGACCAAATTGGGCCAAAACAGTCATATTGTCAATCGGGGCAACTGGATTTTCATTTCTTCGGTGGCCGCCAACAAACCTTGGGCCAAGGCTTCTCTGGTCGATAAAGACGCCCCTTTTTGCGAGATTTTTTCATTTTTACTGCCTCTTCTTGGTTATAAACTGGGACCCGATTCCGCTAAAAATTTACTGATTGGATTGCGTGTTTCTACCCAATCCTTTTCTATTAATGTTTCTCCCGAAAGTTTTTCCGCCGCCGCTCTCTGTCTTCGAGCCACTCAGGTTGGTTTACCTCCTCTTTCTCCTGCTTCTGTTGCTCCGGTTTCTTCTGTCTCAGCCACCCCCACCCCTACCGTAGGTACTCCGCTCGAGCCAACGGCGAGCATCGGAGCCACCCCCACCCCCATCGGCTTGGTAGAATCTGCTCCCGCCACCAAATTCCAACCCGGCCAAGCCTTCCCTTTGCCCACCACTTAATCTGTGCTATAATTCTCCACTGACTTTTATCGGTATTTTGGTCGCCATTCCAAAACTATTTATTAACCGATAACAGCCTGACACTATGGCCCTAACCACAGAAGAAAAATCTCAAATTGTTAAAAAATACGCCCAAGCTAAAGGTGATACCGGTTCTCCCGAAATTCAAATAGCCATCCTCGGTCAAGAAATTGCCAAACTCCAACAGCACTTGAGCGAAAACAAACACGATGCTCCCGCCAAAAGAGGCATTTTAAGTAAAATCGCCAAGCGCCGTCGTTTACTTCGTCACCTTATGGATCACAACAAAGACAGGTATACTAAAATAATCAAAAACTTGGGGTTGAAAAAATAAATCTTATCTTACCCAAACCAACTATGTCAGAAAAAAAATTCGAAATCAGTCTCGCCGATAAAACCATTACACTCCAAACCGGACTTTTGGCCCCACAAGCCAATGGCGCCGTTCTGGTCACTTCAGCTAAAACCGTTATTTTAGCCACGGTGGTTATGGGTAAACCCGATGAATCAAAAGATTATTTTCCTCTTTCCGTCGAATTTAGCGACAAGCTTTATGCCGGCGGTATTATCAAATCCAGTCGTTGGCTCAAGAGAGAAGGGGGTCTGGTGGATAAATCAATCCTGTCCGGTCGTCTTATTGACCGGGCCATTCGACCGCTTTTCCCCAAAGGTTTTAAAAACGACGTTCAAGTGATTGTTACCGTTCTGAGTAATGACAAAAGCACCGACGTCATCGTTCCCTCTTTTACCGCTGTTTCGGCCGCTCTGGCTGTTTCTGATATACCTTTCAATGGTCCGGTCTCTGCCGTCAGAATTGCCAATATAGCCGATAAATTAGTGGTTAATCCCACCCTTGAACAACTAAAAGAATCTAGTCTTGACCTTCTGGCCTGCACCAGCTCTGTCGGGGTCAACATGATAGAAGCCGGTGCCAACATTGTTGATAACAAAACCGTTTTGGCCGCCATCAAATTAGCCACTGACAGTGGCAATCAAGTTAACGGCCAAATTCAAGAATTCAGTAAAAAATATGGTCAGAAAAAAATAGAATTCACTCCAGTCTTACCATCAGATGAATTAATCCTCCAAGTTGAAGCTAAAATAAAAGATGATATCGCTACCTTTTTAGAAAATGGCGCCGACGATGGTGGTCACATGAAGGCCGAAGACACCATTATTGACAAAGTCCTAACTGCCTATCAATCAGAAATCGATGCCGAAAAATTTTCCCCCTCTGATTTGATTGAAGCCGTTCACAGCCTCATCAAAAAACATCTAAGAGCCCGCACCCTAAAAGGAAGTCGTTTTGATGGCAGAAAAGCCGACCAAGTCCGACCTCTTTCGTCTCAAGTCGCGGTCCTCCCTTGTACTCACGGTTCGGCTCTTTTTCAACGTGGCCTGACTCAGGCCCTGACCGTCACCACCCTAAGTAACCTTCGAGACCAACAGACCGTTCAAGATTCTTGTGGCGAGGACGACAAGAGATACATTCATTTTTATTCAGCTCGACCTTTTTCTACCGGTCAAACCGGCCGTATCGGCCGTGCTAACCGTCGCGAAGTTGGTCACGGGGCTCTAGCCGAAAAAGCCTTATTACCGGTTATCCCTTCGACCGAAGAATTTCCCTATACTATTATCTTAAACTCCGAAGTTCTATCCCAAAACGGTTCTTCTTCCATGGCCTCTACCTGTGGTTCTACTCTTTCACTCATGGACGCCGGTGTTCCCATCAAGCACAAAGTAGCCGGAATCTCCATTGGTATGATCTCTGACGATAAAGGCAAATATGTTCTTCTGACTGATATCGCCGGCATCGAAGACCACAATGGTGATATGGATTTTAAGATCGCCGGTACCAGAACCGGTGTTACCGCCATTCAACTGGATATAAAATCTGCCGGTTTGACCTACTCCCAAATAGAAGAAGTTTTCACTGCTTCTACCAAAGCTCGACTGGGAATTCTTGATTCAATGGATCAAGCTTTAACTGAACCGCGTCAGCAACTATCCCCCTATGCTCCCAAAATCGTCATGGTTAAAGTTCCCACCGAGAAAATCGGTGATATTATTGGATCCGGTGGCAAAACCATTAAGGCGCTGATGAAAAAATATGAAGTGGAAATTGATGTTAACGACGAAGGCCAGGTATCGATCTCTTCTATGGATGAAGCCAACCTGAAACAGGCCGCTTTTCACATTGAATCCATGGTTAGAAAAATTGCCATAGGCGAAGAATTTGACGCCGTTGTTACCAGGGTGGAAAACTATGGCGCCTTTGCCGAATTTTTACCCGGTCGTGAAGCTCT
>Ga0075115_10001373_pt1 | contig 11866 bp, 12 predicted proteins | sample AntAceMetag02UKH_FD_69785 | JGI IMG/M metagenome (GOLD analysis project Ga0075115, IMG submission 69785) | Saline lake microbial communities from Ace Lake, Antarctica - Antarctic Ace Lake Metagenome 02UKH | ecosystem: Environmental > Aquatic > Non-marine Saline and Alkaline > Saline | place... | reverse complement strand
GTCTTTCCCCCTTTCGAATCTTAGAAAAATTATATCACAAAAAAGATCTTTTTCAATTTTTTTCTGCTTTATCTACTTTAGAAGTTATAAAAATATATTCCAAACTTTCTGAACCAGTGTTTTTTATATCATGATCTATATCTGGCCTGATGTATAAAACTACATCTTTATCTATATTTAAAATATTTTTTTTACCTATGATCGCTTCTCCCCTGCCTTTTAGAATAATAATTACTTCTTCTTTTCCGTCCGTAGAGTGCTCACCTATCTGCTCGCCCGGCTTAAGCGCAACATGCCCGGCCTTAATGCCATGACTGCCAAGTTTATCACTCAAAAGCCTTTGGTATTTTTCCTTGGATTCTAATTTGATTAATTTCGCTTCTTTGAGATCAGTCATCTAATTGACAGGCCAAAATTACTGACGGCCCTTCGACAAGCTTAGGACCGCCACATTGAGTTTATCAAGGCGTGGCGGGGACGACGGGGAACCATCCCCCAAATCCCTAGTGCATTATAAATAAATAGGTTAGGTAAGTCAAGATTGATTTTGTGTTAAAAGTGCGCTGTTTGATATATCTTAAATATTTTGTTCTTTCTCTTTAGTTGGGCGTCTACCTAGGCACAAATCATGTTAATCCGTACTGCCCATCTGGAAGCCGAAAGCTCGGATATAGATTCTTAGAAGTTTTCCAGACTAACTTACGACAAAATTCATAAAAAACGATACTGAAGGATCTTTATCTTTTATGTAATTTATATATTTCTGACATAAAGCAAAATTGATATCCCTCGCGTTTGATGTGTTCCAGAAATTCAATACAATAATCGATTCCTCGGAACTTATTTCTTCCATAAATGAATTTCCAAAAATGAGATAATTTATTATACGCGCTTTCAATAAAGAAGAAGTCGTGCAAATGAGAATCAAAGCAAATAACATCAGGAAGCCCATAGAGCCGAAATAGTTTCTTATAAAAATCCATACCAAATAACTTTATATAAGAAATAGAAAGCGTTAATCGTAAAAATGAAATAGACGTAAAGGGGATTTCCATGATTTTGCTATTCTTGTGATAATGTATATCTTTGCAGCAAAAAAGATATCGCAAAGGATTGGGAAAATAGGAAGGGAATATACTTGAATCATAAAGAAAACCGTGTTTTTCCATAGCCTTAATCCCGGATTTAGAAATTTTTCCTTGTGGTGCTCGATAACCCTTTGGATCCTTCTTAAAATAATTAAAATAAGCCGATTTGGCCTGTTCGATTTCAAATTCTGAATCTGGATTATTTAAGTTATGTGAGAAACTATGAACTTCAAATTCACAACCATGTTTCTCGAATATTTTAATTAAATCTGGAAATAACTCAAATAATTTTGCAACAACAAAGACAGTAACTTTAACATTAAGTGAATCCAGGGCGGATAAAAGCTTTTCTGTTTTGTCGCGCTCTTTAAGTATTTCGCTTTGGTCAACAAAACCGGCATACTCGGATTCGAGATCTATTGTAAAGGCAAACGATTTCATTTTTAATCTCTCATAAATATTTAAAGAACCTTTTTTTTCGAGATTTGAATTCTTTCACGGCCGTCTTGTCAGGAAATGTAAAATATGATCCTTTTGAGATTTCATTCTCCTGGGTAACTATTTTATCTTCATGTATTATTCTCATGCACTTAGCTATCGCATCTGATCCTATGTCTATGATCCGAAGATATAGTTCATTTAATGACCAATTTTCTATGTTTATCTTTTCCTGCAATAAGATGTCACCTCTGTCGATTTCTGTATTCATATAGTGTATAGTAACACCTGTTATCTTTTCACCTTTTGCCAGGGCCCAGAAATTAGCATTGTTGCCACGATATTTGGGCAATAAAGATGAATGAATATTCAAGCAACCTTTTGCAGGGATCGCCAGCAATTCTCTACCGAAGATCTGCGGGGATGCTATCGAAAAGATTATATCGGGCTCTAACCTTCTTAATTCATCCAAAATCTCCCTGGTATTAATTCTATCAGTTTCAGAAAATGTAACGCCATGTTTCCTGCATACTAATTTTACAGAGTGAAAATGTTTGCTTATTTTAAAATATCTATTAAAAAAATCTTGCGCTATGTAGAAAATCCTCAATAAAACCATATATGAAAAAACTATGAAACCAAAATAAGAAAAATAATACAGAGCTGTTTGAAGAAAATTCTTTCTCGGTAAATTGGGTGGCAAGGCATACACCTTTATTGCTTCATCTTCTTTCCCTAGCCTATTCAAAATATCGTCAAGATACTTGGGGATATAGTAAGGTTCTTTTTGCGTGACAAAAACTAATTTCAAGTTTTTTCTTTTTATTGAAACTGTTCTACTGCGCTGCTTAAGATCTATCTAAGTTTACAGAAGATGTAAAATAAACAAAAAAACCATAACTGATTAACAGTTAACCCATTATGGCTAATCAACTGGTATTTAACCAGTGTGTAAAAATATATGGCGGGGACGACGGGGTTCGAACCCGCGATCTTCAGATCGACAATCTGACGCGTTAAACCAGCTACGCTACGTCCCCAAATTTGCGAAGCAAATTTGATACTGAGGCAGCGTTAAGAAATGCGAATGAATAATGAGCATTTTAGCTACCGAAGTACCTTGCTTTATTTATATATTATGTCCTTCGCTTCGTCGAAAATTCTTCTTTTCGTCGAATTTTCGACTCGCTCAGGATCATCCGCCTCAGGCGGATGGTGGGCGGTACAGGGCTCGAACCTGTGAAACCTCTTCGGTGTAAACGAAGCGCTCTACCAACTGAGCTAACCGCCCGAGAGAATGCTTTACAATATACTATAACAGGCCCTGGATTGCAAGCCCTAACTTTACACTTGAGCAATGCTCAAGTGTAAAGTTACTAAAACTTTCCTGCCGCTGTCAGGATAAATACCATCACGAAAAGCGCTACTGTCTCTATAATGCCGAGGACTATGAGATAGTTTCCAAAGCCCTTGCCTGTCTCTGCCAATGCATCGCTTGCTGCCGCACCAGCCTTACCCTGCATCCAGGCTGACATCCCCATCGCCATGCCACAAAGTATACCCGCACCAGCCATAAATTGTCCTTTTTTCGCAAGTTCTACAAAAGCATTCATTACTATCATGCCGTAAATGGTCTGCGAAAGAGGCGCTCCCACAAATACGGTAAGGATAAACGGGGCGTTTTTATTCTGTGCGAAACATTTTTTCCATGAACCGACAGCGGCCATGCCTGCCGCGCCAGCTCCGAGAGCAGACCCCATCGCCGAAAAAGCCAATGAACCGGCTATCCCCAGGTCCTTAAACTGCACTAATAAATTTGCATCCATTTTTAGTCTCCTTTACTTTTGAATGGCGCGTATTCAATGCCGGACCATTCCATATTTAAGTGACTTGAAAACTCCAATACATTCAATCTCACTCCATGTACAAGTATAGCCATCGCACCCAATAAAATATTTAAAGTGTGCCCAAAAAAAAGTATAAATGACGTCGCGAATCCAGCAAATATATTCCCAAATCCTATGGTCATTGCCATCTGATTAAATGCGTCTGCCACAGCAACAGTTGCCGCGCCTACCGCGAATAGTCTTATATAAGATACTAAATCAGTAAAACTATTTATAACATTAAGGAGGAGGTTCCCTGTGCCTGAGCCAATCGTCTTAAAAATATTCTTCGTGGGATTTGTAAACAATATAATAAATGTCATACCTCCTATTATCAGCCATCTTGTTTGTTCTGGGAAGACCTCTCCTAAAATCAATGTCCTTGCCAGAAAATACGCTGCCCACAATATTAAAATCCATCCTAGTTCAGAAAAGGCCTTTAGAGACGGCATCTTCCTTATTAATCTCCATGCATGCGCAATGCTTAAATGAATTGCGCCTATAAAAAAGCATAAGGCCTGCACATTTGCATTTTCCCTCAGAGAAGGCAAAAGCGGCCTTGCCATCTGAGAAAGCCACGCCTGGCCAAAAAACGTACCTGTCAGAACACCCCATAAAACTGCACAAATGCTCAGGACATACATAAGAAAAAATATGGATTTATTCTCCAGATCTCTAAACCTTAAATGGCATAATAAGTTTATAATTAAAATTACTGCGCCATAACCTGCATCTCCAACAAGAATTCCAAAAAATATTGAGAAGAAGAGCAAAAACCAGAAACTTATATCCACCTCTTTATATCCAGGTATTGTCTTTATCATATGAAATACTGGCCTTATTGTCTCCACCCATCTTGGATTCCTTATCAATGTCGGCACATTGTCATCATCTGAAGGGCTTTCTACTGCAAGCCCCCATTTCTCGTCCCTGGCCATGTCTTCCAGTAACTTTACATTATTTACAGGGCAATATCCTGTTACATACGAAAGCCTCTCGAACCTACCCATACCGGTAGAGACCTTACTGAATTGTATTATAGAAGCGAGCCTCTCCTGGTGGGACAAAAGCGCGTTTTTATATTTTGATAATTCTTGTAAGGCCTCGTCAACCTGGCGTAGCTTTTCTTCTTCTCTTTCCAGGCTTGATCTCATTTCTTTCAGACCTTGCTCAGGAGGCTGGAGTGTTTTAAAAGCAAGAGCTGTTTCTCTGCTCGAAATAACAGCGCAATAAATAACGCTTCCTTTTCTAAAAAGCTCTTCTAATATAACCCCTTCTGGTATCTGGCTAAGATGCTGCTTTGTGATCCCGCAGAGCCTTACCCAGACATTTTTCTCCTCTAAATCATAAATAAGTTCGGGATTGAAATTACCCCATTCTTTCCAAAACCCTATATCTTGTTTTATTTTCTTTATACCCTCGTTAAGCACATCTTTTTTATCCACCAGATCCAATATCTCTCTGACTATTTTTTCAGGATTTTTATGGCCTTCTGTCTTTGACGCATCAGAAAGAATCTTTATGGTCTCGGAAAGGGACCTATATTTTTCCTCGAGAACGAGGATGTTATTACTCGTAGGCGCATGCTGGTGCTCTACATGCAAAACCTCGGCATTGGCCAAAGACTTAAGCGCAGCCTCGGCATCCTTTGACTGCACCACAATGCTTATCTTTTTCATCTTAACTATCATAATATCATGCCCATACCCTCTCTAGTAGGCCAGGTTTAAACCTGGCCTACTAGAGCCAGCTTTTCTATCTTGGCCTTGGCAATCTTTGAGCGGCCAACAGCGTTTGTCTGCTGGTCACCCAGATAAATCCTGATGAGCCTGATATTTTCTCTGCACTCAGGTATCTTTATCTTTTCAAATAGGTTTACCCTCTGCGTGGTTATCCTTAATTCAGTCTCTAAGATCTCAAGCTGCTTCCTGATGACCTTCTTTTCCTCTAAAAGCGCGACAAGCCCCCTTATCCTATCAATGGCCCTGTCTATCCAGAGGGGCGTCAAAAACAAATCATACTCTGTCTCTTCAAAATCCACGCGTTCGAATACAGGCACATTTACGCCTGCGATATTAAAAACTCCTGTGACCACTGTGCCTTTCTTGACCCATTCAGAGACAATATCCGAACCTTCATTCAAAAAGCCTGCCCACCCACTAACTTCGTCCTCGACATTATCGATATCTTTTATCTTTAATGACAGTGTCATGCGGATTTTTTGTATCTCTAGCTGTAGTTGTTGTTTTTTGAGCTGGAGGACTGGCAGGAAATGTAGAAACTGCTTCAGTGAATCCCGCTGTTTCTTTAATTCGCCTTTAGTGAATTTGATTTTTACCATTTACTAAATATCCCACCGCGTAGGTGGGCCTTAAGGCCCACCTACGCGGTGGGATAGGTTACCTGCTCGGCCAGAATTCGTCTATAAGTTCGGACTTTGCCCCTACCTCAAATGGCTCAAAACTCTCTGCCATGATCTGCCATCCCAGATCAAGCGCCTTTTCAATGGGTATATTTACAGAAAGGTCCATCATCCTTGTCTCAAATGAATGGCCATATTTCAAAAGCTTCTTATCCCATTCGCTCATCTGAAAACCCATGGATTGTTTTTCCAATGTCGAGCGATAATCAGCAAAAAGCTGTATCATCCTGTCCATCACGGTCCTGTGATCTTTTCGGGTCTTGCCATTTACCTGCTGCTTAAGACGGCTCAAGGAACCAAACGGCTCTATTGACTTATTTCTAAGATAAAGCTGGCCTTCTGTTATATATCCAGTATTATCAGGCACCGGGTGCGTCACATCATCGCCTGGCATAGTAGTAACCGCAAGTATAGTTATAGATCCTGCTGTATCGAAATCAACTGCCTTTTCATATCTACTGGCAAGCTGGCTATACAGGTCTCCTGGATAGCCTCTATTTGAAGGGATCTGCTCCATTGTTATGGATATCTCTTTTAGTGCGTCTGAAAAATTCGTCATATCAGTAAGGAGCACTAAGACCTTTTTACCTTGCAATGCAAACTGCTCTGCAACTGCCAGGCTTATGTCAGGGACCAGAAGACATTCTACAGTAGGGTCTGATGCAGTGTGCACAAAGAATATGGACTTGGACAAAGATCCATGCTCATCTAATGTATCTCTGAAAAATAAATAATCATCATATTTTAAACCCATACCGCCTAAGATTATTAAATCCACCTCTGCCTGCATTGCAATACGCGCAAGGACTTCATTATATGGCTCGCCAGGCACAGAAAATATAGGCAGTTTCTGTGACTCTACCAGAGAATTAAACACATCTATCATTGGTATGCCTGTCCTGACCATATGTCTGGGGATGATCCTTTTTGCAGGATTCACAGGCGGCCCGCCTATCTCTATCATATTTTCTGTGAGGATGGGGCCGTTGTCTCTTGGAAGGCCTGCGCCATTAAATATGCGGCCCAGGAGATCCTCAGTAAAAGAAATCCTTATGGCATGGCCTAAAAACCTTACCTTGTCGCCTGTTGAGATACCGCGACTCCCTGCAAAGACCTGCAGGTAGATATTATCTCCATCTATCCTTATGACTTGGGCAAGGGACTTACCCCTCTCCGAGGAGATCTCAGCAAGGTCCCTGTAACCAATGTCCCTTGCCTCAACAGTTACCACGTTTCCGGCGATCTGTATTATCTTATTATATATTTTTCGCATGCTTAGAGACCTCTTCTTCGATTTCCTTTTCCTTTTTTAAAAATTCACCTGTCTTAAACTCAATGGAATTCCATTCAATAAATTTTTGCCTCAAGCCAAGAAAAAATCTGCGCGCATCGTCCTTATTTCCGAAATCAAATTCTGTCTCCAGAATCCCGTATATCACATGAAAGACATATCTTTGTCTTTCCTCTATTGTAGCTTCATCTACTTCATCAAACGCATTCTGCTGCAAATATACATCATCCAGAAATTCTCCTTTAAGATAGATAATAAATTCATCCAGAGATGTGCCTTCTTCTCCTACCACCTTCATCATCTGGTTTACCTCATAACTCCTTCTGAGGATATGCTGCGCCCTTGATGTCTCTTTCTCGTCTATAAAGCTCTTGTATTTACTCCAGCTTTCTAATGGGTCTATCGCAGGATATTTTCTCGCATTTGAACGATCCCTTGAAAGGCCCTGAAACGCGCCCACCACCTTAAGAGTGGCCTGCGTAACAGGTTCTTCAAAATTCCCTCCTGCGGGGCTTACGGTGCCGCCTATTGTAACAGAACCAATGCTATTATTATTCAACCTGACAATACCAGCCCTTTCATAAAAAGATGCTATCCTTGTCCCAAGATACGCAGGAAATGCCTCTTCTCCTGGGATCTCTTCTAACCTGCCTGACATCTCGCGCATTGCCTGTGCCCACCTGGAAGTAGAATCAGCCAATAAAAGTACGTTCAGACCCATCTGCCTATAGTATTCAGCAATAGTAACAGCTGTGTACACGCTTGACTCTCTTGCTGCCACAGGCATTGAGCTTGTGTTGCAGATTATAACAGTACGCTCCATTAAAGGCCTGCCAGTCCTTGGATCTATAAGTTCAGGAAATGTCCTTAATGTCTCTACAACCTCTCCTGCCCTTTCACCGCAAGCAGCTATTACCACAATATCCACCTCAGCATGTCTACTTATGAGCTGTTGCAAAACTGTCTTGCCAGAGCCAAATGGACCTGGTACGCAATACGTACCACCTAGTGAAACAGGTATCAATGTGTCAATAATTCTAATCTTAGTAACAAGAGTCTTTGATGGTTTTAATTTTTCAGCATAAGCAGTTATTGGTATCTTGACAGGCCAGATCTGCTGCATTGCGGCATTGTGGATCTTTCCTTGTGCGTCTTTTAATTTTGCAATAGTATCCTTGAGAGAATATTTTCCCTTGGCCGCAATGCTTTCTACATAAAGCTCTCCATCTAAACCAAATGGCACCATTATCCAGTGGTCAAAAATCTCTTCCTTTACCACTCCGAGCTTATCCCCTGCCCTGAGTTTTGTTCCTTTTTTTACAGAAGGGTTAAACTCCCACTTTGCCTCATCAGGAAGCGCCTCAAGATATACGCCTCTCTTCAAGAAAAAGCCGCATTGCTCAGCAAGTTGCGGCAATGGGTTCTGAAGCCCGTCGAATATCTGGCCTAAGAGCCCTGGGCCTAATTCAACTGAAAGCAGATCATCTGTAAACTCGACCTTTTCGCCAACCCTTAGTTCCTTTGTATCCTCATAGACCTGGAGCTCAGCCTTATTGCCCCTTACGCGGATAACCTCAGATTTCAGGCGCTCTTCATTGTGCACTACAAAGGCCACTTCGTTCTGTCTGACATAGTCATCAAAGTCTACCACGACCATGTTTCCATTTATCCCGGAAATCTTTCCAAATCTTTTCTCTGCCATATATTCTCCCGCCGCTTCAAAACTACGCTATTATTTCTTCTAAGATCTGTATGCCGCCGTCTTTATTTATATTATCCCATCTCTCTAAGATCTGCAACTGCAGTGCATATACAATCAAAAAATCAATGTCAAAATAATGACTTTTCTTCAGCTCCTCTATCTTTTCCCATCTTATACGGTCAAGATATAGCTCTGCATCTTTAGGAGACTCCTGGCTGACTGCCCAATGCGCGATGCCTGCCATAAAGGGATTTAAATAATTTTCTCCCCGGATATATTTATCGGGATCTTTGGCTTTTTTATTTGCCCTTGCGCGCGCGATCTCATTTCTTAGATCTGTGTCAAAATCCTTCCATTCTCTCGACGTAGACGAATTCAAGCCCCGCTTTAGGATCTCCAAATCTCTATCGCTTATTTGTTCTTTACAGCGCGCGAGAAGTTCTTCGTAGAAAAACGGCGCCTTCATGCCAAATTCAAGCATAGGCAGGGTTGCTATAAGGTAATAATATTGGCTCATTTTAAAAGTTTCTTAAGCTCTGGGTTCAGGTATGTGCTCAAGGCCTCTGACAGGCCCTCATCTGTAAAATCAAAATATGACTTTCCTTTGTCAAAGCTTATAGAAAATCCTGCATTGATATTTGGAGAAGATTTAAATTCTATACCGAGTTTGGATTTTTCTTTTAGTTTTAACATAAGCCCTTTTTTTAGCTTATCCAGATCTTCCTTCTTAAGAAGTATCTTTATATCTGAAGTTTCGCCTTTCTTATCAATATATTTTTCTATTAATCTTGTCAAAATATCAACCACATCCTCGCTGGACATTGCTTCTTGAGTCTCTGCGACTATGATATTATCAAGGATCTTTCTTATCTCATCCTTCAGAGAGAGTATTAGATCCCGGGCCCCTTGCCTGAGCGAGGCCTCTGTGGCCTGGGCTGTCTTTTTTGCCTTTAGCTCAGCATCCTCAATGATTTTCTTTGCTTCTTTCTTTGCTTTCTCAATAATCCTTTTCGCATCACCCTCTGCATTAGACTCTATCTCTCTTTTTTTCTCCTCTGCAGCCTGCACGCCTTCTTTATTGATCTTTTCAAGTAACTCTTTTAATCTCTCTGCCATGGCTAACTCCTCTATTCTTCTCGATCCGCCTAAGGCGGAAATATTGTTCGAGCGATGCGCCGCAGGCGCAGAGTCGAGAACTATCTACTGCCTGGTTTTGTTATATCTATACCCTCTTTACACAGGGGACATTTTTCCGGGGGGAAGACTGGAAGATCTAATTTTAATAGGCTATTTGATTTTACACCAAAATCTATATTTTTTCCACTCCTATCTATAATACTCCCTACTCCTACTATGGTAGCACCCATAGACTCGACTAGCTTTAATACCTCTTTTGTGGAAAGTCCTGTTGTAATAACATCCTCGACAACCAAGACCTTGTCATCTTTGGTTAGCTTGAAACCCCTTCTCAAGACCATTTTGTCATCTTTTCTCTCTGTAAAAAGCGAACGTACGCCTAATGCCCTGGCAACTTCATAAGAGACCACTACGCCCCCTAGCGCAGGCGCAACCAAGCATGTGGGTTTATCGTCTTTAAAATACCCTGCTAATTGGCTACACAATTTTTCAGCATATTCAGGATACTGCAAGACCAATGCGCACTGAAGGTAATCTTCGCTATGTAATCCACTAGAAAGTTTAAAATGCCCCTTTAAAAGTGCACCGGTGTCTTTAAAGATCTTCAGGATTTCTTGTTTTTTCATGCTAACTCCCTTTATTTATTAAGAGTTATGATAACATATTGGCACTTAAAAAACAATTGAAATTATGCATTTTTTGGGGTATACTTAATATAGATATAATAAAGATAAAAGCTATGGCGCCGTATGGGTAAGGCGTCATTTTCTGCCTAGATTATGGTAAAGATTAACAAAGATATTACTCTTAATACTATTACAATAATAACAAGCATATTTCTATGCAATAGCCTATGTCACGCCTCACTTCATGATCAAAAACAAGGATTAAGAGTGCCTTTTAGCGATTATGAGCGCCCAGAAGAAGCTGCGCGCTATTATGAAACTAAAGAAGACTCAACATCAGAAAAAGCTCTAAAAGGGCCTTTCCGTATTCCGAACACTACCATTTTATATAATGTGACTGAAACAGAAGACCCTAATGAAATTTCAAAGATCCTGGATAAATGGTTTGCCTCAAGAAAAGAAAGGACTTTTTCAAGCAATAACTGGGAAATCGCCACAGACTATCATCCGGGTGGCGTATTAACAAAATTAGAATCTGAACATGGCCAACTTTTAGGTATCTCTTATTATCGTAAAGAGTTAAAGTTTATGTTCTCCAGAGATGATGTAAAAGGAGACGAGGATATAGATTCTGTCTATTTTGGGTATCTGGCAGAAATATCAGATCCATACCGAAAAAAAGGTCTTGGTCAGGTTATTATAGCCAAACAGGTTGAGCGAGCCCTAAATGACCCTGACATAAAAGATAGAATACAATTGTTTGAACCTGCTAGTAAAAAAGAAGGTAGCAGTAAACGGGCAGATGAATTTTTAGACGAAAAAATAGGTGCTGAAATTACGTATATTACCAGTGATTTAGGAGCAATGGAGATGTTTGAAGAAGAAGAATGGAGAAATCGTCATCGTCTTCTTCGTAGACACATGGCAGAAGAACTAGTTAAAAAAGTAAAAAATAAAATCATTTCTGAACAGGGTAAGCTTTTCTCAGAAGAAGCACTCGCTGCATTAATAAAAGAAAAAAAAGAAGAATCTGTACAGCTAGAGCTCTTTTTAGATACATCTCAAGAGACAAAAAAGCTTTCCACAGGATTATAGATCTTTACTATTTCTTTGAGATTATATATTTATAGCTTGGAGTGTTTTAAGTGGGTTTTTGGCTTTTGTAACAGGTCGCCCGATTACAATGTAATCTGCGCCTGTTTGGAAGGCTTGCTTAGGAGTGGCAGTTCTTTTCTGATCCTGTTTTCCAGTGCCTTCTGGCCTTATGCCAGGCGTT
>Ga0075115_10001372_pt1 | contig 11867 bp, 13 predicted proteins | sample AntAceMetag02UKH_FD_69785 | JGI IMG/M metagenome (GOLD analysis project Ga0075115, IMG submission 69785) | Saline lake microbial communities from Ace Lake, Antarctica - Antarctic Ace Lake Metagenome 02UKH | ecosystem: Environmental > Aquatic > Non-marine Saline and Alkaline > Saline | place... | reverse complement strand
TTAGGAATCCAATGTATGACGCGTATCTAGATATCGAAACCACCGGCTTATCCTGTATGTGCGATGATATAACCGTTGTCGGCATCTACTTGGTTAATGGCAGTGATAGCAGGCTGGTTCAATTGGTCGGTGAAGTGACAACCAGGGATAATCTTCTTGAGTCTTTAGAAGATGTGCATACAATCTATACCTACAACGGCAGTCGCTTCGACCTTCCTTTCATCAGCGCCTCGTTAAGTATAGACTTGGCGGAGTATTACTGCCACCGTGACCTGATGTATGACTGCTGGAGGAATAATCTCTATGGTGGTTTCAAAGCAGTAGAGCGGCAACTGGGTATCCCCCCGTATTTAAAGGACGTCAGCGGACTTGACGCAATAATGCTGTGGTGGAGGTATCAGAATGATGGAGACCGGGATGCCCTGCGCATGTTACTCGCGTATAATCGGGAGGATGTAGTGAATCTGAAGGTGCTAAGGGAGAGGTTACTCACTGAAAGCACTTAGTCTTAAAACATTTATAACAGGGAGGGAAAAGCTAAATGATTGATCCATGTATTAAAACCATTTTCGAACAGAGAATTTGCCAATTGTATGACGAACTTCAGGAAGTACAAAACAAAGGAGAGGGAGAACAACTCAATCTTGATAAATACTCTTACCCCTTCGTACCATATATAGGCCGAGACTACCGTAATGCATCACCAAAGATATTCTATGTGGGTAGAGAACCTGCTAACTGGAACGATGACGTTAGTGTGCCACAAAAGACCTTTCTGAGTGAAGCAGTCAAGGCAAAAGCAAGCCTTGATGTACTGTACCGAATTACCGAAAACTATGTTGAAAACCATGTGATACCATCCTACGAAAATGTTGCGGGTAAGAAGGAACGAGGGCGCCCTTTTTTCGGATGATCTATCAGCTCACACTAAACATTTTGGACGATAATACTGCATTCAGGTGGTATTACAATAATAGGGTTGACTCAAAACGATGTTTTCGGTCAATTGCTTGGTCAAACCTATTTAAGATTACGAAGGGCGCTGCGCACGTAGATCAAGAGATGGAGGATATTCTGTTGGGTAAATTCAACACGCTACGTAGCGAAATACAGTGCCTGGAACCCGACATAATAGTTCTTACGGTAGGTTCGTTTTCTAAGGAGCGAGAAGATGTGTGGGACGATGGTCTTAGGAACGTATTAGATGATCCGGAATTAAGAATCATACAAATCGAAAATCATATAGCCAGGGTTTCCGGAGATGGATTGGATCAAGCTATTATGATAAGAACTCCTCATCCCCACCCTGGGTCTTGGGGAAAGGGTTGGAGTGATCCAGTGAAGTACAAATTCCTATATAACTCTTTGAAAAAGGCAATGCCCTCTCGTCCATAGTAGTGAGATTTATCTGTTGCAGGACCGGGGTGACAAGGAGTGATCATGGCTGTTAACTCTCATTCACAGCTAAGTATCTATGAGCGTCTGAAGAGGAGATACACTGGGAGGCACTAATAAATGGCGTCAAAACTACTATCAAAATCAAGGTATTTAACCGGCCTGCAGTGCCAAAAGCTACTCTGGGTACAGCTCTACGAACCCGAAAGCATCGCTGCACCTGATACTGTCACTCAGTACTTATTTGACTGACCTGCCCCCAATAATGATACCACTTGTTAAGTTTAGTATTGCTAGCATTGGGAGATCACACGCATCTATGTCAACATTTTGTCAACAAACCGTTTGACACACCACAGCATTTCCCGGTAAATTATGCTACAGAGACGCCTGAAACCATAAACGGATTGTGAATCATCGGTACCAGACGGTAGAAGCCGCCACTTCCGGAGAGGAACTTCTACTCTTATCTCCAAGTTTCTTAACTAACTCTTCAATTGAGAAAATGTAATTCATCTATCTCCTAATCTTCGCTACTAAGAGCATATGTCAGTAGCAACCAGAATGATTTTAGTTGTTTGTTCGAAGTCTGGATTAATGCTAACCCCGAAAACAATGTTTGCTTCATCAGCCATATGCCTTTGAACGATGTCAGCTGCCTCATTGACCATGTAGAAGGTTAGGGGATCCCTGCCAATAACCCTAAAAAGAACATTTCTGGCTCCGCGAGGAGAAGATACGTCCAAAAAGTTATTACGTAGAGCATCTTTAGCTGCATCGGTACATCCTGATTCGCCATAACCGGTCCCGATAGACATATAGGTAGGCCCAGCATTTTCCAGTGTGGTTTGTAGGTCAGAGATATCAATATTTATTTCACCGGGGATGGTAACAAGTTCAGTAATACCCTTAATGCCATAACGAAAGATGTTTTTCTCCATCCGACGGACCTCTGGCTCATTGAGTAGCGGATTGTAAGGAACAGTTATCCAGGCATCAAGTGGTTCTTTCAGTTCTTGCATACATTCGGCTATGTCTATATCTATCCTTGGATCCGGAAGTCCAAATATTCCAACAGTCAAGGATTTACACGCACTAGCGATCCACTTGGCTTTATGAATTGTATCTGGCACTCCGCTTTCACCCATATTGACTAGAATAAACACCAGATCGCTTATGCTGGAAATCTCCTCAATTTTCTCTCTACGTAGAGTTCGCTTAAATATAAGGCCTTCTGAAGTCTCTAGTCCAACGGAAAATCCTTGGCTAGACCAAATGTGTCTTTCGCCGGTAGTTCTATCAATTTCTATCTCCGCATCCACTGCAACAGGCTTGATGTCCAGTTTGTCTTCCAGGATAATATCGGCCATTGCGCTACAGGCATCTAGTCCAAAACCTATTACAGTAATTTTCGGATGGTTCATCTCCAACTGCTATCCTCCCTAATTGTTACTTCCGCTAGTACCTGCCTGCTTAAAACCTTAGTTACTCCCTCGAGCTGTTCAACTAGTACTTAGCCCCGCTATTTCCTTTTTAGCTTGTTCCACCATTCCTACTATTTCTGGGTCTTTAGTAAGACTGATAAATGCTTCGAAGTCAGCAATTGCCTCCTGCTTCTTACCTAACACTTTGTAGGCATGGCCGCGGTCGTAATATTCATAAATGTCCCCAAGGGCAATAGCCTGAGTGAGATCGGAAATAGCCTTATCAATCTCCCCTATTGCAAGATAGACATTAGCCCGGTCCGAAAAGAATTCAGAACTGTGCGGCTTCATATTGATGAGCGTGGTGAAATCAGTAATTGCCTCTTCATAGTCACCTTTTTCGTAGTAAGCCCACCCTCGGCTGTAGTAGCCCTCCACGGGATCTAGCTCGATGAGGCGATTAAAGTCAGTGACAGCCTTATCATATTCACCGATGCAGCTGTAGAGCCAACCTCGTTGATAGATGTTTGTATCGTCAGCCTTTAGATCAACAGCTTTATTAAGATCAGCTACAGCCTTATCGTATTTGCCCATATCATAATAGGCCATTCCCCGATGCCGATAAGCCGAGCTGTCGTCCGGGCATATTTCAACTGGCTTATTGAACTCGGCTATTGCCTTATCATATTCCCCTGACTTAACATAGACTTCACCTCGCCCCCAATATGCGGCGGGGGAATCATGTATCACTTCACTGAACCTATTCAGGTCACTAATAGCCTTATCATATTCCCCTTTCATTCTATGCACTGAGCCACGATCGTAATAGACGGAATTGTCGCCCAGTTCAATCGCCTTGGTAAAATCACCAATAGCCTTATCATAGTTACCTTTTGTCCAGTAAGCTGAACCTCGCTTAACGTAATTGAGAGCCTGATTAGCCTCCATTTCAATGGTCTTGGTCAAATCGGCAATAACCTCATCCATTTCAGGGTATGGATCGAAATTATCGCCGTAGGCATTGCATTTACTGTAGTCTGCCATCATCCGCATTACTCTCCTGGCTTACATTCAGGAACTTTGAAAAAGATTTGCACCTTAACACACCGATTTTCACCCATTATGCTATAAGACTCTGGATAGAGAAGGATAGTTACTAATATCTTCAAGATTTGTGTTAAGCATCATATACTATTCAATCCTCTGTCCGCCTGCCAATGTGGATTTCCCGCGCCAATTCAACCAAACCCCTATCTCATTCCTCTTGTATCTGCTGCTGATGTGCGGTGTCCGCGTCCAGGCACTCGTTGTACATAAACTCCGTCGGGTCTATAAGCTTTAATCTCATAATGAAAATCATACCAGTTTTTTTCTAGCGACCAACATGCAGTCAGCACGTCAATAGCGGTAATCATTCCAGTATATTTCAGCTCCGGTTTATGATCTTCAGCAAAAGCATGTATCGAATCAGCCAATAATTCACCGTCTGGCCAAGACTTGACTGGAGGATGCCTTCGGGGCCAACGCCTACCACTCCGTTCCGCTGGCTCTTTTGGTTTAACAGAACCATCGGGTGAATCCGACTTACTTAGTACATCGTAAGACATAGCAACCAAGGAGCGCCTCACCTCATATTGCTCATACGGTTTTAATGTTAAGAAAAACTTAGCAATGCCCCTTTCTTCATCTGTAAGCAAATCGATGCTATTCAGAAATTGAAAAATCATATCCCACCGCTTACAATCTTGACTTAATATTGATCCAATTAATTTTCTCACGTTTTCTTCGTGGCTGATTTCTGTGTAAGCCATATTAAACGGCCTCCTTTTTGCTTACTGTCATATAAACTAGTGATTCATCATTTATTAAGAGCTCCCTTTTCCTTGATCCACTCCTCGATAAACTCGAACCATACTATTGCCCACTCAGTATTCCAACTAGCAACACGCTCATTGTATCCATATTCATTCACGATGAGGAAAGGGTATGCATGTCCTTTTGTTAGATCATAGCGTTTAAGAAACACTTCATTTGGTTTACTCCCGTTAGACCAGTGAATTCGTAATTCATCTATGAGAGCAGGGGTATAGAGTTCACGGACTCGGGGTATTATGATATCCTCCACCAACTTTTCTATGCCGGGGTTTTCGAGTAATTGGGATGTAACTTCATCATAAGGCCTACTTTTGAAATCGAAATTTTCACCCCATTTCTTTTTCCCCTCCTCTCTAAGCCAGTTGTAGATTCTTTCTTGCCTACCCCCCTTGTAATCGTCGTAGAAAACAGGGAGTCCGTACAAGAAATCTTTCGAATGCTGTAGGGCATGTGTTAATTTATCCTTTAGTTTATTATCCATTGTTATTCACCTCCATCAAAATATATTAATTAGCATTATAACATGTCTCTATATTAATGTATAATATTATATCATAATAAGTAACCTCATCTGACCTTTATCAGCAGATACAATTTCACGCATATATGCGGTTAATATCGTATATTCGTATCAGTATAATGTTGTATATTAGTCCTATCAGATATATGTATATATTTTGGTATGGTAATCATAACCGGATCAATTGCTGTTGTAATATCGTTGCTGGGTTCGCACGGGGACCCCTGTCGCCTCTTTGATGGCTTCCCGTGACATTGGAGTCGCCTTCATTCCCTCAGGCTTATGGAAGGCGGCGTAGAAACACGCCCGCTGTCGTTTGACCCTATCTTTCCCGTCGCCTACGAATTGCCCAACGGGCATCTGGACGAAAAACCAGCCACAACTGACGTTGAAGTATTCGGCGACCATGCGAAGACCGTAAATCTTGATTCTGGAATTGCTGGAATCCCCGTATGACCAGAATTGGCGGGGCCCGCTTCGCAGCAGCCTATAAGCTGTGGCTTTAAAGTAGCGGAATGTGCCTGTAAGGGCGGCGATGGCAATATCAGTATCGAGCCATCCACTACCCCATTTGTTGGTGGCACGTAGGCAATACCAGATGGCAAGTTCTTTATCTAGCTTTGTGCGCAGAGCGGCCAAACATAGCTGAGGTACCAGCCTGACTGAAGAAGGTTTAGGAACAGGGGCTACATATTTCGTGCTATTGGTTATAGTCATTGTGCCTGTCCCCAGTTATGAAGGGAACAGGCACAATGGTTAACTCAAAGAGTGTTTCCATAGGGGTTGCAATAGACGTGTCAGTCCTACCAGATTATCCCCCCGATGCAAGATTCCTCACTGAGTTTATCGATTCCAGACGGCAGGGCACATCGCCCAGGACTACCGAATTCTATGAATGTTGCCTGAAGCCGTTCATCAACAGTTATGACCTGACCCCACCTGATATCAACGCCTTCCTGGGTAGTCTCATCAGCAACAATGGCCGGAATGCCTACTATCGCTCAGTTCGAGCTTTCTGCAACTGGCTATACAGGCAAGGTTATATTGTTGATAATCCAATCGTTAGAGTCGATCCCCCCAAGATGACCAGGGTGATATTACCTAGCCTAATATCTGAGCAAGTCCAGTATCTGATTACCAGTGCTGAGAGTGTGCGGGACAAGACAATTATCAGTCTATTTGCGGATAGCGGCATCAGGCTAAATGAGTTTCTACATATCAAAGAAAGGGATATCGACCTGGAGAGCATGACGGTTATTGTCTGGAGCAAGGGTGGCAAGCAGAGGAAAGCGCCGTTCACGAAGAGGACTGCTGAGTTGATTAAGCAGGTGATTAGGGTTAATAAGGTTAATGAGGTTAGCAATAATATTTGGGGCTTGGAACGCAGGGGCATTCAAATTATGCTGTATAGGCTTCAGGAGAGGACAGGGCTACCCTGTAATCCGCACACGTTCAGGAGGACGTTTGCTTCCAATCTGCATAGGGCGGGGTTGGATGTAGAGCATATCATGAGGCTGGGCGGTTGGGAGAGCCTGGATATGGTTTTGAGGTATACGAGAAGTGTCAGGTTTGAGGAGAGTTTGAAGTTGTATAGGGGGGTGGAGAGATAGTCATCGAAGTATCCCTTCACTACTCTAACACTAGACATGTTTTCAAGGACAGCTCCAGATACCTGTGCTATAATCGCCATAATAATGAAGCACTTTGGTATATTTTATATGGAGTATAAATGGACATACAAACTACAACTATTATTGCCCTATTCTCAAGCATCGCTGCGCTAATTGTCGTTGGTGTTCAAACATACTTGACTCGTCGGGCACTGGCGCTTGCAGAAAAGACTTTTAAAGAATCGCAAAGAACTATGGAAATTTCTGATTTGCCTCAAGGTAACTTAATGCTTACCCTAAAGGCCGAAATCAATATGTGGAGGAACCAACTCCAAACGATCATTGATGATCAAGAATCAATAAAGACTCAGCTGAAAAAGGGAAATAAGGCTTTGGGAAGCAAATATGGTAGAGAGTCACCGGAAGGCATTATCAGTAAGTGGCTTTATGATAATTCTCCTGTTTGGATGCAAGTTCTTTATGCTTGTGCTGCCCAATATTACTTTGACTGTAAAGGCGCGGCATTTTATCTATCATCAGATTCACGAATTCCTAAAGGTTTTGTAGCCGCCCTAGTTGATAGGGCGAGGATAGACGTGCAGCGTATATCAGAAATTATGGCCTATATTGATGAAAGACTACCTGATTGGTATCTTGAATGCCCAGCATCGCTTAATGAATCCCGTTTCTTTGAAAAGAGCCGCTAACCTCATAATTATAAAGCAAATACCCACTAGAAAGCACCACAATACAAGATTCTTGCATTTTCTGCGCAAGGCTGGGGCTAATTATGTTTTTGGATTTTTGGGGGTACAGATTGTTAAATAATGTTGATTGATATAGATAGGGTAGGGCAGAGATCAATTTGTATGTTTGATAAGCTTGTTGAGGATAATTGATAGATTATCCAAATCCCTATAAGGCATATATATATGCCTTATTAGTGATAAATGTAACATACAGCCGGAGCCTTGAGCGTCATAATATAGTTAAAACTAGGAAAAGGGGAAGCCAGACATAATATGGATATATCGATGAAAAGGCGATTCCTCATCTTAACAGCCATGCTGGTTATGTTGCTGATTGTAATGCCTGCTTGTATAAATACTGAAGGAGAGGATTGGATGGAAAAAGAAACCGGTTATAATGATTATCAAAAACCCTCCGATGAAGAGCTAAGAACGATTTTGAATCCACTGCAGTATGAGGTTACACAGGAGAATGGGACTGAACCATCTTTCGACAATGGATATTGGGACAACGAAGAAGAAGGTATTTACGTTGATGTTGTCTCCGGTGAGCCCCTTTTCAGTTCCACAGATAAGTTCCATTCTGGCACAGGATGGCCCAGTTTCACCAGACCTCTTGATCTGGCCAGCATTGTGGAAGTAGAAGATAGAAGCTATGGAGTGATAAGAGTTGAGGTGAGGAGCAAATACGCTGATTCTCACCTTGGACACGTATTCGATGACGGTCCTCCACCGACTGGCAAACGTTACTGTATAAACTCAGCCGCGTTGCGCTTTATACTAAAGGAAACACTGGCTGAAGAGGGTTATGGCGATTATGAATACCTTTTCGAGAAATAATGTTCATGTATTTAAAGTAGAATACTACGCATTACTCTTGTGACATGATCACCTCCCTTTGCCTGCATTTAGGTTAAAAGGGTTATAACGGTTAGAAATAATATTTGGGGGTTGGAGCGAAGAGGGATACAGATCATGCAGTATCGGCTTCAGGCAAAGACCGGGTTGCCCTGTAATCTTCATACCTTCAGGCGCACATTCGCTTCCAATCTGCACAGGGCTAGGCTGGATGTGGAGCATATCATGAGGCTAGGTGGCTGGGAGAGTTTGGATATGGTGCTGAGGTATACGAGGAGTGTGAGATTTGAGGGTGTATAGGGGGATGGAGGGTTAAGTAGTTGGGCCGTTTCGTTGCGGGCTTTATAAGGACGTGTATACCCGACCTCATAGCAAACATTAAGATTGCAAGGATTTTGTAATCATGGGCCTAGTTTTACGCCTAATCATGACTTAGATTCAGAGATTCTTTCTACTGATCCAAAAGTAATAAGGTTGTCTGTTGTGCTATGCCAAGATGCACGAATCCAACTTGGGGAAAGTGCTATAGGAGATAAGCGTAGTTCCAAGTATTCATGAGATTCCTTACCTTTTGGATAGAATTCCACCGACCAACCAGAATAACCCAGTTTTGGTTCCTTTACATACTTATTATCAAGAGTAATTGATTGAGTATAATACACAATCGCTCGGGGATTCTCCTCAAAGAAAAAGGTGTTAGTCCAAGATAGGATTAATTCTCCTATCCCCTTTATTTGATAGTTGATCAACTGATCTAATATCCCTTTAATTTCCCCCTCTCCATCCAAGCCCACCTTTTTACCATCCCGAATATCTCCAAGAGAGTTTTCTCCATAAGAAGAAATATCTACAATCAAAGTTCTGTTACAGGGTAAATTATCTCGGATGATTTCAGTGTTTTCAAACTGTTTTCTTGCCTCGCTACATTTGTCCAGAATCTTTTGAGTTAAGCTGTTGATACTATGTTCAGACGGTTCCCATTTTGATTCATCATAAGGGTGCAGTCTTTTACACTCAACTAAAGTGGTAGTAATTCCATTTCCAGTAATCTCAAAATCACAGTTCTCTCCATATTTTGAAATTTCATATCTTAGATCCTTACTAATAGCAAAATTAGCTGTAATTCTGATCCAGCCTTGAAACAGTATAGAACTAATCCAATCATCAATTGAAGACTGTTCCCCAGCTAGAATCCCGGCAACATCTCTCTTTTTCCCGATAGAATCAATATCTCCTATAGAAATTGGTGTAAACTGACCTTTGGTTACTCCAACAAAACCGGCGGAGTCAAGAAATGTACGGAAGAAGCGGTTGATTTCTTTTTCAGAACTATTGTGAGTCGACATATTACCTTTAGTTTGTAGTTGTTCTAAGAAGTTAATAGTGTCATTGAGATATCTTATCCCAGTGGCTTTCTTATCAACATAGTCTCTTAACAAGACATACATGTAAATTATTGAATTAATCATTTGCGGGAAAGATGTTTTACTAGATATAGCCAATTTACGTGGTATCCTTCCAAATTTATATTCATATATTTTCTTGAATTAGCGTTATTGTATATGATGCGAACAAGCTTAACAACCACCACAATATAAGATTCTTGTATTTTATGCGTAAGGCTGGGGTAAGTTATACTTTTGGAAATTTGGGGCGCGGTTTTGTAAATAAGCGCTTGTAATTAGTCACATGTGTAAGCAGTTTTAGGCAGGTCACATACTACTTTATGGGATAGCAAGATCTTTGAGCCATTCCTTAACAACTGGTTGGACTTCATAGCCAACGACCACGCCCATATGTGTTACTCCCTCTAGTAGCTCCACCTGTACATCGGCATACTGAGAAATCACCGGCTCGTACCGCTCAGCATAATACGATTCGTCTGCCGTGCCGGCTACAACCAATAATGGCTGTGTTATGGCGCTGATGTCTTTCTTATAGTTGCTAGGGGCATAGGCCGTCATGAGTCTATGTGAATACGATAGTGTCTCCGTACCATCGCGCGCTTCTTCCGGTATGTTGAACTCGATGGCAGGGAGATAGTCAAATCGGTGGATTCCCAGGTTGTTTAACATATTTAATCCGGCTATTCGCTTCGTGTATGGATTAGCAAATCCACCCGAGTTAGAACGTGTCGTTGGCGCGTTGTATTTGAGGAAGGGCGAAAGCAGCAGATAAGCGTCAGCTTGATTTCCGTACTGACTGCCGGCAAAACGTATGGCAAGCCCGCCTCCGGAGGAATGCCCCTCTACGATTAATATAGAATCCGGATGCTCCTCTCTTACGATGGTAATAAGGTCTGCTATGTCATCCTCAAACTGACCGATATAGTCGATATCGCCGCGTTTCTCGGGATTAGGGCCATGCCCCCGTAAATCGGGAGTATATACATTAGCCAGCCCCTCGGAGCTGATGAAATCGGCTAAAGGCAGGAAATACTGACTGTGCCAGCCTGCCCCATGTAGTAGGATAACCACCTTGTCTGTTTCCGCTTCAGATGGATAGTAACGGTATCCCAGATGGCTGCCGTCTCTGGCTGTGAAGCTTTTCAGTCCTGGTAAGCCTGAGTAATCGAAAAACAGCTCGCTGAAGGCTGGGCCATTATCTTCGTTGGCTGGCATATCGCTTGTGCCAAATGCGATTAGTAAAGCAGCAATACCGAAATAAACTCCGAATGAGATAGCTATACTCGTAAGAATCCGCCGAGGCATATTCTTCATTATTCAAATCCATATTTATTAAGCGTATTTGTGAACAGACAAACACTCTGTGTGGTGCAGAATAATACTATATCAATGTTCTAAGTTTCTCAACCTCTCAAAAAGGGTACTAACAAGCACTACAATACAAGGCTCTTGCATTTTATGCACAAGGCTGGGGCTAATTATGCTTTTGGAATCTTGGGGGTGGGGTTTGTAAGTAGGGGTATATGCTAAAATAGGGGCATATTGAGATTGTATATGGGGATTGAGGAAGGTTCCTACTGAAAATGTTGGAGATATAATCACAATGGTGAAGAGTCTATGTACCAGCTAATTGATACCCACGCTCACCTAGAAGAAATAGATAACTTAGAAAAGACTATCAAAGAGGCCCGGTCATCTGGTCTCATAGCCATCATTGCTGTTGGCCCCGATTACAAATCTAACCAGCAGGTCTTACAGATAGCTAAAGAATATGAGGGATTTGTTTACCCAGCTTTAGGCTTGCATCCTTCCCGTATCAAAAAGACGGAGTTCGATAGTACTCTAGAATTCATCGAGGCGAAAATAGACCAAGCCGTATGTATAGGTGAAATAGGGCTCGATTACCATAAAAAGATTAGGGTATTTGCTGACAAAGACTTGCAGCAAAGTGTGTTCAGAGAAATGCTCGGCATAGCCAAAAAATATCGCAAGCCGGTATCTGTCCACTCACGCTATGCCTGGCGAGACGC
>Ga0075115_10001371_pt1 | contig 11886 bp, 10 predicted proteins | sample AntAceMetag02UKH_FD_69785 | JGI IMG/M metagenome (GOLD analysis project Ga0075115, IMG submission 69785) | Saline lake microbial communities from Ace Lake, Antarctica - Antarctic Ace Lake Metagenome 02UKH | ecosystem: Environmental > Aquatic > Non-marine Saline and Alkaline > Saline | place... | reverse complement strand
TGGAAGGCGTGCCCGCAAGGGATCTGATCTTCCGTGATTACAAAGACTTCGATATGGCAGGCAATAATGTGGGAATCGGCCAGCTTGAGCTGGTGTCGCTGGACCTGGTAGCCGGCATAAGAGACGATCTCTACGCAGAGCTTGAGAAGGTCAAGGCCGAAGGGAATCGTCACAGCGTCTTCCTCATGCTTACTGATATCATGCAAGAAGCCACGGATCTCATGGTTGTTTCAGATGATCCCGGTATTGTTGAGAAGGCCTTTGGTAAGACACTCGAAGGCCGGACTGTCTGGCTCCCCGGTGTAATGAGCCGGAAAAAGCAGATGGTTCCCAATCTGGAAAAGGCATTTGCCTCATAATTTTCAGAAACATTGATCCTTGCGGCCGGGGTATGTCCCCGGCCTTTTTTGTTTTAGAGTGCTTTCTGTTCTATACAATCATAATGGTTTTTGGTGTAATGTAGCTTCGTGAAAAAATGTTGAATTTTGAGTGTTGAGTTTTAAATTGGGGAACAAAAAAATTTTCTCTGCGAACCTGGCTGATTTGACAGAGATAAAATAGAGAATTATGGAGGAAACTATATGAGGCAGGACCTTAAAGAGCGTTTTATAGATGGACAGTTTAAATTCATGGATGAGGATTTTGAGGGCTGCATTGCCGTGTTTACAGAGGTATTGGAGGCGGACCCTCAATGCGCCAAGGTGTATCAGGCAAGGGCCATAGCATGCCTGAGATTAAATGATACTGATGCGGCAATTAAGGACATTGACACTGCAATAAAGTGCGAACCGGAAAATGCCCGCCTTTACTACCACAAAGGGGGTATTTTATTCAAGGCGGAGCTTTGGGATGAGGCACTGAAGTGCTTGACACAGGCAATCGACCTTTCTCCTGAATATGCCCCTGCTTACGCACTAAGAAGTGAGGTCTATGAACGCTTAGGTGATAAAGACGCAGCGGGTTTGGACATAAATAACGCTATACAACTCAGGAAGGAATCATCAAATGTCGTAGATTGGTAAGCTTTAATAATAACCGTTCACGGGGTTACAACGCCTGTTTTACAGTAACCCACCAAACTATAAGCGTTTACAGGGTGCTGCAGATGCGAGGCGGAGGGTACGCAGACGTACTTCCTGTACTTCAAGTGCCCGACAACAAAGTAGGTGCGGTGCCCTGTAAACGCTTACAGTTAATAGTGCCACTTGAGTCCCAGGTAGGCCTCAAAGGGAGCGGCCTCTATCGGGCTGTATGTGCCCGGCACTCTGTAATGTCTGTTGAACATATTCTTCAGCGCCAATTGTATATCAAGATTTTGAAATAAGACATCGCGGGCGGTAATAGTGGTATCCAAAAGCCATTGAGGCGTTGTAGAATAACGTAGCTCACCTTTTTTATAATAGGAGCTCATAGAATCCGCATATTGCAGACGGGCAGAGAAATCTAATCGATCCAGAGGAGTCCATAGGAATCCAACATTGAACAGGTTTTTTGGCCCAGTGTCAAAAGGTGTTTCCCAAGAAGAATAGTGCTTTTCCTTTGTACCGTCTGGTCTGATAAAGACGAAATCAAGGACCTTGTATTTCTCGTCATCCCCATCCTGGGATAATAAGGTTGCATTGCTCCAAAACCGGAGACTGCGTAATAACTGCCACGAGACATCGAGTTCTCCTCCATAGATGTCTTCAGACCCGGGTTTTGAAAAACCTCCATAGGGTTCTTCCTGGATATGATGACGAATCTCATTCCAGAAAATTGTGGCTGAAAACGAAAATGACATAGAAGGATGACACGCAAAGTTCATGCTGAGATTTTGTATTTGTTCCGGGTCAAGGTCATTCCGGCCTACCAGTTCCTGATTATATGGGGTTCGATAGGCAGTGCCATAGAGTAACTTCAGATACCAAGATGGTCTTGGGAACCAACTGATTCCCATATTGTGACTTATTGTCTGATTATACTGGCTATGGTTGTCCAGTCTGAGGCCCAGCCAGGCATCAAGATGGTTCCAGTGATGCCGAACCTGGCAAAAAATAGACCCAAGCGAAGTGTTGAAATCCTCTTCCTCTATAGACGGTGTAAAGAGCGTATTCCCAGGCTTAAGGTAATCAGCAAGAGTGTCTTTTCTTACTATGGCATCGGTAATTTTATTGTATCTGTATGACGCCCCCACAGTAAAAAGCCCCTTGGTATCCCATAGTTCCCTGTCATACAAGATTTCTACGAATGATACATGGCTCTTGGGGTTCCAGGATAGGTCTATTTCTTCTTCCTTATAGTCCAACTCGTTGTAATAGGCATTGAATCTCAGACCTGAATGATCCATAGGCCTTTCCATCTCGAGACGCACAAAATTGAATGGCGACTCCCGTTTCCCTGCCCAGTTGAGATCCGTTTCGGGCTCCCCCAGTACATAATTACGCTCTGCATCAGACCACCTGCCTGATATGTGGAGCCATTCCTGCCAGGAAAAGTTCAGTACAGCCTCCAAGTATTTGGAATCATCCACCTCTGAAAGTCCCAGCCGCTCGCCGGGGGGAACAGGGCCGGATTCGTCTCTTTCGAACCTTACTACATTATACTTATTCTGTATGGGCTTAAGTCTTGTTGCACTGATTGACAGAAATGCCTCCCAGAGCCCTGCATTTTTTCCCCAATTGAAATTGAAATCTGCTTCGTGGTCTGGAGTCCCTCCGCGCAGATTTAATTCCACTCCATCAACGTCTCTGCCTTGTTTGGGAACTATGTTAACTATTCCTGCAAAGGCATCCGGACCCCACAGGACCGAACCAGGCCCCCGTATTACCTCTATACGTTCTATAGGGCCTAATGAAAGTTCTTCGTCCAGGGGATTAATGGTTTTTGTATTGTCTGATGTTAAGGGGACCGAGTTGTAAAGAAAAAGGATACTATTTGATACCCCCCTGAGATAGGGCTGAGTACCCCATTCCCTGGACGACATATAAAATCCCGGCAGCATGGACAAAGCCTCTCCAAGGGTTCGGACCCCATTACGCTCAAGGTCTTCCTTTGTGATTACCTGGGCCACGGCAGGTGCCTGTTCCACAGGCTCTGCCTTCCTTGATGCAATAGTAAGCACTGACAGGTCTTCACCTACAAAGAGAAGGGATGTATCTATAGCCCAGGCGATTTGAGCGCCGGCCAAGAGGAACGACAGTATGGCGATGACCTGCATCAGAAATGCAGGCATGTTTTGATATATGAAAGAAATCCGGCTGTTGGTTATCAACTATATGTCTCCAGTTGCTTTACCCTGGTTCTGAGCTTTGAACGGGTGAGGCCTAATAGTCTTGCTGCAGCACTTTGGTTGTTACCGGTCATTTCCAGGGCCTGACGTATAAAATCACGTTCCAATGTTTCAAGGGCCAGACCGCCTGAGGGAAGGTCCCAGGCTTCAACAGTTCCGATCCGCACCTTGTTGGTTCTCAAGAAAGATAGGTGTTCTGTAGTTACCAGTTCTTCCCCAGCCAGGATAACGGCTCTCTCCATGGCATTTGCCAGCTCCCTCACATTCCCGGGCCAGGCATGGTCCATTAGGATCCTTTTAGCTCCTTGGGTAAGGAGAGGTCTTTCTGAAGGCCGTTCCCGAAATTTCCGCATGAAATGCTCTGCCAATGGTACTATGGCCTCCATTCTTTCCCTTAATGGAGGAATGCGTAGTGGGAAGACATTAATTCTATAAAACAGATCCGACCTGAATTTCTCCTGTTTCACCAGGGAGTCAAGCTCCTGATTTGTAGCACAAACTACTCTAACATCCACTTCAATCGGCTCATTTCCACCAACACGCTGGATGATTTTTTCCTGAAGGGCCCTTAGGAGCTTTGCCTGGGCCTCTAGGGGAAGATCCCCTATCTCATCCAGAAAGAGGGTTCCACCATTTGCATACTCGAAAAACCCCTGTTTGCGTCTGTTTGCCCCGGTGAAGGCCCCTCTTTCATGGCCGAACAAAATGCTTTCTACCAGGTTTGCTGTTATTGCCGCACAGTTGACCGTCACGAAACGTCTTTGGGCCCTAGGGCTATTCTGGTGGATGAATCTCGCTACTATCTCTTTACCTGTACCGGATTCGCCGGTAATCAGGACAGTTGTACCTGCCTTTGCAGCCACTTTTTGGGCCATCTCTAAAAGATGCTTCATAGCTTGTGACACACATACCATGTCGGCATCTCCTACAGCTCTATTCAGTTCCTCCTTGAGTTCTCTGTTCTCCGTCAGGATTTTTGATACACCCAGAGCCTTCTCTACTGTCAGTATTATGTGTGATTCCTCGAAGGGTTTGGTAATATAGTCCACAGCTCCTCTCTTCATGGCCTCGACAGCGGAGTCAATAGTGGCGTATGCAGTGATGATGATGACCGGACAAGGGACTTCCATTGCCTGGATATGGTCGAGCAGGGTGAACCCATCCATTCTTGGCATGCGTATGTCTGAAATAATCAGATCGTAGGCCCTTTCCTGAACCATTGCCAGGGCTGTTTCACCGTCTTGAGCCCCTTCCACGTTGTGTCCCTTTAGACCCAGCATAATCTTCAGGATATGTCGCATTTTGGATTCATCATCAACTATCAATATGAAAGCCATAATTCCTTTAGCATCTCCTTCAATCACTAAATTACTAAATCACCCAATCACTAAATATTTACGTTTCTCTACATTCAAGCCGTATTTCAAAGATCGTCCCCTTGGGATGATTCTCCGTGAAACTCATTTCACCTCCATGGATCTCGATGATCCTGGCAGCATAGGCCAGCCCCAGACCTGTGCCTTTAGCCTTAGTAGTATAAAAAGGTTCAAGTGCTCTCTTTTGCGTCTCCTGGTCCATCCCCTTTCCGGTATCTGCTATCTGAGTAATCCAATTACCATGAGATAATCTGCTTTTTACCAATACATGCCCATCAGTGTCACTTTCTTCGCAGGCGTTTTTGATAATATTGAACAGGGCTTGAGAAAGCATGTCCGGATCTACTCGTGACAGGCATTTTTCTTCGGAAATATCAGCATCAATAATAATACCCTTTTCTTCCCATTCCAGCCTCAGTCGTTGTATCAAGTCTTTCATCAAAACGTTTAATTCTACTTTTTCGAATATGGGTTTTCGAGGCCTGGAAAAGTCCAGAAAATCCTGGATGAGCCGATTTAGCCTTTTTATTTCTTCGTCTACATATTCAATCATGGTGGATTTAATCACATCATCAACATCCTGTTTTTTAAATATATCTAAGGCCCCCTTAATGATTCCCAGAGGGTTTTTGACCTCGTGAGCCACTGTAAGTGCAAAGTGGCCTACCTCGGCCAGGGCCTTTTGCTGAATCATCTCCTGGTATGTTTCTTCAAGGCTCTTGCGACTCTCGGCCAGAGAGACCAACATGTGGTTAAATGCCTCAGCAAGTTCGTTGGTTTCCGGCAGTGAGCCTGGTTCAATACGGGCGTTCAAGTCCCCTTTTGCTACTATTCTTGAAGCCTTAACAAGTTCTTTCAACGGTGCTACCAGTGAACGGCTGAAGAAGAAAGAGGCCAAGAGCCCAACGGCTGCAAGACCAATAACAACTACAGCGTATCTTGTCCTGAGTTTGGCCAGCAGCTCGTCGATTCCTGAGGTAGTGTAGACTACGTGTACTCTACCGAGGATTTGATTTTGTACTGATGAGCCCCAAAAGGCCTGGTTTTCCTCCTGTTGTCTAAGCCGTATTTCGGCAATGGCCTCTTTTGAGTGAGTGTGAAGACCGGATTCCACCTTTACCAGAATCTCACCCTTTGCATCTTCTATGAGGACTTGAACGACGTCTTTTTCTGAGAGGAGGTTGTTTGCCAGACGCTCAAGCATCTTTTGATCACCTATGAGCACGCCCAATTCAGAGTTAAGGGCTAAATATCTGGCCAGAAAGGCCATTCGGTCTTCAAATCGAATACGCAAAAAAGTTTCACCCAGGTGGGCCCCAACCAGGCCAAGGGTAATTGTTGTGGCACCGAGTAAAAGCAATACCCCCAGTAGCAACCTCTGCTGAAAGGTTAAGGCCCTCATGGCATTTCTCCTACAGACCCGGATGCCCCAACGCTGCCTAAGTATTCAGTAATCGTCTTCCATGTCCTTTCATTCCATTCTATCTCAAAGGGAGGTGAGGAAAGGCCGCACTGAGAACCAGACAGGATATCTTTTGCCAGTTTGGCACCTAAAATCCCGACTCTTTCATAATCTATGTTAAAGGCCAGAACCGCCCCTATTTCTGTGAAGAAGTGGTTATAGCCTACAGCTGCAATTCCATGGAGCAGAGCGTCTTTAACCAGATGTGATAGTAATGCCATTGAAATTACAGTAGAATCAGGAATAAACAACAAAGTGTCTATATTTTGATATGCTGCGGAAAGGATCTTTGTGATCTCATGTCTCTTGTGAACAGGTAAAGGTATGACACTGATCCCGAGATCAGCGCCTTCTTTTTGCGCCTGTTCGATCCATTCCCTGTTTTCCACGGGATTGTAAAGGATTCCAATTTTTCTTCTTTCCCCGAGCCGCTGTTTTATCAGGTATATCTGATCCTTAATGGGTATCCTCAGATCCACTCCGCATAGTTCGGGATCTGCCAGTAGTTTTTGCGGATCAAGGACCATTAGGGCAATTTTTTTATCGTCAGGATTTAACGTTGACCAAACAAGGATAGATGCTTCCGGCCCTATGGCTATTACCAGGTCATAGTGTTTCTGGTTTAAATGATGGCGTATGAGTTCCGGATTTGAATTTAGATAGTATGTTGTTAAGGGTTGTCTGAATCTGGAACGTAGCCCCTCAAGGGCCATTACATAAGGTCTGATCTGCGAAGAAACTATTACTGTTATATTTGTGTTATTCTCCTTTGCGTAGAGCGGACTCAGGAATACTGACCACAAGAGAAATGCCAGGATAGTCCCTTTAATCTTTTTGGGAACTATGGCATTTTTTTTCATTGCTTAAAATATTTCTTGTTTTTAATTGCCCAAAGAATCTGTTGACAGAACCCCCTGATCATTTTTGCTTCCCGGGCTCTGAGTTCCTGCCTTCCCAAGAGTCGTCTCGCATTATCTGTCCAGTATTCCGGATTTTGAGAGTTAGTCAATTCAACGGCCATAAATGTTTTCTTCAAATGTTTATACATACCCTCAAGCTCCCTTGTGGTAGCGAGCTTTGGGTAGACCTTTTCCTCATAGCCTTTGGCTATAAATAACTCATAACATAATATCATAACACTTTGGGCCAAATTAATAGATGAAAAAGCTGTTGTAGGTATGTTAACAAGAGACTGGCAAAGTCGTAACTGGGAATTTGTTAGTCCACATTTTTCTGAGCCAAATAAAATAGCAATACGGTTTTTGGGACCCAGGTCAATCAGTCTTTTTGCTATAGTCCGGGGAGTATGAGTTGGTAAGCGTTGCCGGCCAGTCCGGGCCGTCGTACCCGCGACATGCTGGAATGGGCCTAAAGCTTCCTCAAGATCATCAAAAAGGAGCATTGTTTCTATTAGGTCTGCTGCCTCATGTGTGGCCATCTTAAGCATCTTTTCCATGTCAGGCCGATATGGGCGGACAACGATTAACTGAGGGATACCCATATTGTGACAGCATCGGGCAGCAGCCCCAATATTTTCCGGATAGCGGGGTTCGTTAAGGATCACGCAGAAATTATCTAAATCTGCTTTCATTTGAATGCATTTAATCCCTTAAATTATAAATTCGTAATCTCTAAATTATATCAAATATGGCTGAATTAAAGAAATTTATCTTACGTATAGACCCTTCATCTGTCTATTTTTTTCGTTTCATTCTTGAAGGATATGATAACATGTTCATGCTCAGCACTGTTGACCAACGTGCAGGATTGGTTGAGGTGCGGGCAGTAAAGGGCTCGGTAAACGACCTTTTACTTATCCTTAGATCTCTGAAATCCATCATAGGCCTTAATCGTATGGACTCAAGATGTAATGCTTGGATAATGGAACAACTGATGATTTAATACGGAAATGAAACTGTTAAATTTCAACAATGTGAATGCCGCCAGCTCACGGTATAGAGGACGCAAAAAGCTCTACCTCGCTACCTTTGGCTGTCAGATGAACGTTTATGACTCCCAAAGGATAGCTCAGATCCTCCACGAGAAATACGCGCTGACATCAGAAGCTGACAATGCGGACCTGATCCTTATAAATACTTGCTCAATCAGGGAAAAGGCGGAAAACAAGGTCTACAGTCTTGTTGGCCGCTTTAAAAGCTCAAGAAACAAAATCCCGGTCTGATTATTGGTATAGCAGGTTGTGTTGCCCAGCAGGAAGGTAATCGTCTTTTAAAACGTCTGCCATTTATTGACCTGGTATTTGGACCACAGTGCCTTTACGATTTGCCTGACATGCTAAAGCACGTAGAAAGCGGCATGGGACCTGTCTTGCGTACTGAACTCAAGCATGATTTTTTGATACCCATGGTCACTGCCCCTCTGCCTGAGCCCAACCCTGTCCAGGCATTTGTGACTATCATGCAAGGTTGTGACAATTTCTGCGCCTTTTGCGTGGTTCCCTATGTACGGGGACGCGAAGTCAGCCGTCCATCTGAGGATATCCTGGCTGAAATAAAGCAAATACTGGATGAAGGGGTAAAAGAAGTTACGCTCCTGGGCCAAAATGTAAACTCCTATGGCAAAAAAGCAGGTGCCACCCACAGTTTTCCCGGTCTTCTCCGTATGGTGGCTGAAATTCCTGGTTTAGAACGTCTGAGGTTTACAACAAGTCATCCGAAAGATATTTCCCTTGATTTAATGAAATGCTTCAGGGATCTTGATACCCTGTGCGAACACCTGCACCTGCCGGTGCAATCAGGTTCCACCACGGTCCTAAAACGCATGAACCGCCATTACACTAGGGATCAATATCTGGCAATAGTGGATAAGCTCAGGTCTTTCTGCCCGGACATTACTCTCACTACCGACCTGATTGTGGGATTTCCCGGTGAAACTGACAGAGACTTCAAGGACACCATGTCCTTGCTTCAGGCTGTAGAATTCGATCAGATTTTTGCCTTTAAGTACTCACCTAGACCACTTACCCGTGCGGCCCGGTTTGATAATCATATTCCCGAAAAAATCAAGGCAGAACGTCTTGAAGCAGTATTTGAACTTCAGAAAAAAATCGGGCTTGTGCGCTACAAATCTCTGGAAGGCCAAAAAAAGGAAATTCTTGTGGAAGGCATCAGTAAAAAAAATCCGGAGGAGCTCAGAGGTAGAACTAGAGGCAACCATGTGGTAAACTTCTCTGGACCTCAAGAACTTATTGGAAAATTCATTACTGTGAAAATAATCAAGGCATGTTATCATTCTTTAAGGGGAAAAATCTGATCCCTTGAAAAGAGAGGCTCAGAAAATTAGAATCTAAATTAAGCGGTTAGCCTCTAGCAGTTAGCTATTAGCTTAATGATTATCGGTCTGCCGTCCTGACAAGCAGAATGTTCTGCTATTACAAACTTTCACCCGTTGGGTGTTATTTCTAATTAACGTAATGCCTTGATTTTTCAAAGCTAAACGCTAATGGCTAACAGCTAATCGCTCAACTCGGAGAAATCATGTCAAATATTGCCATGTATGTACACGCAATAACCTTGGATGCTGATTCCAACTCTCCCATACTTATTCTGAAAGAAAAAAACGGGGAAAGAACCTTGCCAATCTGGATTGGTCTGTTGGAAGCCACCGCAATTGCCACAGAGATGGAAAAGATCGAATTTGCAAGGCCGATGACCCATGATCTTTCAGTAAATCTTTTAAAAAAAATGGAGATAAAGATACCCAGGATCGAGATATCCGATCTCAAGGATAATACCTACTACGCCATGATAACTCTCAAGCAGGGAGACCGCGAGCTAACTGTAGACGCAAGGCCAAGTGATGCGGTGGCCATTGCCCTGAGGGCTAAGGCTAGGATTTTTGTAAATGAGTCTGTTCTCAAAATAACTCAACCCACTAAAGGGACAATAATAAGAAATGGAGAAAGAACTCCTGAGGAAGAAGAGAGGTGGGGAAAAATCCTGGAAGAGATGGATCCCGCCGCAGTTAGGTATAAGATATGATTACACTGCAAAAACCTGAAATGTTGATGTTTGACCTCCACTGCCACAGTCTTTTCAGTGATGGAGAGCTTATACCTTCTGAGTTGGTAAGACGTGTGGAAATCCTTGGCTATAAGGCTATAGCCATTACTGATCATGTCGACTCTTCTAACTTTGATTTTATAATTCCCCGATTGATCAAAGCAGCAAAAGACATCAACCGTTACAGCTCAACAAAACTCATACCTGGTGTGGAGATTACCCATGTTCATCCTGATCTGATTGCCCCCTTGGCAAAAAAATCCAGGCATCTGGGAGCTGATATACTGATCTGCCACGGGGAAAGCATTGTTGAACCTGTATGTCCGGGGACTAATCGGGCCGCTATTGAGGCAGGCATTGATATACTTGGTCACCCAGGACTGATCTCTGGAAAAGACGTGGAGCTGGCAGTCCGAAATGGTACTTTTCTTGAAATCTCCGGCAGGAAAGGTCACAGTTTCACAAATGGCCACGTAGCCAAGCTTGCCAAAGCTTATGGCGCAAAGCTTATAATCAACTCGGATGCCCACGCCCCTGAAGACTTTATGAGCGCTGAAAGGGCACGGAAAGTAGGGCTTGGCACAGGGCTTAACTCAGAGGAAGTTGAGTCAATCTATGAAGTGGCCTGGAACTGGGTCCGTTCTTTGATCTAAGCTTATATCCGTCATACCTTTTTGAAACGAGCCTCAGCTCAAATACTCATGTATAGTCCGAGCCAACTCTTTGGAAATCCCCGGCACTTTACTGATTTCTTCCGAGGATGCCTGGCGCACCCTGGTCAGACTTCCAAAGTGCCTTAAGAGCGCCTGTTGCCGTTTTGGACCCACGCCTGAAATCTCACTGAGACGTGAACGTAGTCTCTTTGCATCCCGTCTTTTCCGGTGAAAATTAATCCCGAACCGGTGGGCCTCATCCCTCACCTGTTGCAGGAACAACAGTACCGGATGATGCCGTGGCAAAATCAAGGGCTCAGACCATCCGGGACGGAAGATCTTCTCACCTTCATCCCTGATCTCCTTGGCAAGGGCCACAAGATCAAATTCTCCCAAAAAGCCCGCGGAATCCGCCGCCTCAACTGCTTGTCTGAGCTGCCCACGGCCTCCATCTATCAGAAAAAGATCTGGCAAATTTTTTCTCTCCTTCCCCCTGGCGATTCTCCTTATCATTACTTCCCTGATCATTGCGTAATCGTCTGCACCTCTAACTCCTTTAATATTGTAATGTCTGTAGTCTTTTTTATTCGGTTGACCTTTGTAAAAGGCCACAAGGCTTCCGATAGGAAGTTCTTCTCCTGTTATAGAGATATCCACGCCTTCGACTTTTTCAGGTACATATTTTAGATTCAGCACATCCATCATAATACCGGCCTTTTCCTGCCATGCTTCGTGTTGTCTCTCAACGGAAATCATGGCCTGCCCGGCATTTGTTTCGGCCATCTCAAGCAGCCTACATTTTAGACCTCTTGCAGGCCTTATGAGCAATACTGTTCTGCCTGCCGTGTCAAATAGCCATTCTGAAATCAGACCGGAATTTTCTACCTCTTCCGGAAGAATTATCTCTTTTGGCACAGGACTCTCTTGATAAAATTGACGAATGAATACAGATAGTATTTCTTGATCTGTCTCCTCAATAACCCTGCTCAAATGGTGTATCTCCTGGCCCTGCACCACTCCGTCCCGCACCCTGAGTACAGCCAATATTGAGATATCTCCGTTGCGAGCGAGGCCGATAATGTCCCAATTGGCGTGCATGTCTGCC
>Ga0075115_10001366_pt1 | contig 11933 bp, 19 predicted proteins | sample AntAceMetag02UKH_FD_69785 | JGI IMG/M metagenome (GOLD analysis project Ga0075115, IMG submission 69785) | Saline lake microbial communities from Ace Lake, Antarctica - Antarctic Ace Lake Metagenome 02UKH | ecosystem: Environmental > Aquatic > Non-marine Saline and Alkaline > Saline | place... | reverse complement strand
GTAATGATAGACTGCATCAAGCATTGTGGTATAAAAGCCCGAGGGATTATGCTAAGATAGCGTGTAAAAGTAAACTATTGGTGGCCTGATTTGGTCCAGTTTAATGGGGTTCACGTCATTGACAAACACTAATAGTGGGTGTACACTCTAGCCCTACAATAGAATATCGTATACGATTGGTGTAGAAGAGGGGACGTTGATCCGCCATCCTTAAGTGGGCACTTGGATGACGGGGAGCCAATAGTGAAACCGACCTCAAAGGGTCGGTTTTGTGTTTTTCATAAGTCAGTAGCGGAATAGGGGATAAATGGAAACGAAGAAATATACTCATGCTTATTTAGCCTTTATGGCAGTAAAAATGCAGAGAATTGATATTCTGAAATTCTACATACGTCTACTTGCGGTGCAAAATGCCAAAAAAGTTATCGCCTAAGCAATTTTTCCTACTGCTGTATCTATTAACCGTAGCCTTTGGTGTTACTGCCGCTTTGCTCTCCATGCTCGCCATGATGCGTGGTGTCCGTGAATTACCTGACGGTCTTTGGTCCTGGTTCCTGTGGTACCTATGGCCTTTCGGGATTCCCTTAATAATTATTGCTATTTTCTTTGTTGTAGTAGCTATACCGCGTGCACGAATTGCTCTTAGCCGGCTTGAAATACCGGAAAAGTATTCACCTAAGCATTTCTTACTACTGTTATGGCTAACGGCACAAGCCTTCCTTCTAGGTATCATGTTGCACAATGGCATTTATGCTCTAGGTATTGCCTGTCTTGGCCAAGGCTTTTGGGGTCAAGGTGATGAACCTGTCTTTTTCATTATTGCTCTTTTTGTCGTCCCCGCCGGTGTTGTAGCGGGGGCTATCGGTAGGGTGTGGGATTGGTGCGTTGTTAAGCCCATAGAGGAAATGAAGGCCAAGGGTGTCCAGCTACCCAGTGACTGGCGATATTTTGCTCCTATCGGTAGCTACATCTGGTTGTGGAAGTTCAGCAAGGGCATCGAGGCAATAACCGATAGGAGAATACGAGCAGCTGGGGTATTTGCTTCAGTCTTTTTCTTGGGCATCATTGGCTTCTTTATCATTCGATACACTATACACCGATTGGAAAAGGCATAGGGAGTGCCATCAGTGTTACTGGATATACTGATGCAATCTTAAACTCTCCTCAAACCTTACGCTTCTCGTATACCTCAATACCATATCCAAACTCTCCCAACCGCCCAGCCTTATGATGTGCTCAATGTCTAGCCTTGCTCAGTTAGGCCTGTGACATCCCATAATCTATCACTAACTTTATTGTCAATAGTGTACTTCTACTAGTAGAGGGAGAAGGTGCTGGGGATGGGGTTGTGGAATACTCTAAATACCCTCTATATGGCTGTTGACATTTGCTCTTTGGTCGTGTTAGACTCATACGTTAGCTTTCGGCAGGTTACAAATAAAAGAGGATAGATTGGGCTTAGTTGCTTAGTCTATCGGTTGTGTCTTAATGGATGGGCTACGGCTCATCCATTAAAATTGTGGGGATATAGGAGGAAGCAGTTGCCTACAGTCAATCAGCTTATTCGTAAGGGGCGTAAGAGGGTTACCAAGAAGACTAAGACGCCGGCATTGCGGTTTACCTATAATTCCTTGACGAATAAGAGGGTAGCCGGGAAAGGCTCTCCGCAGAAGCGTGGGGTTTGTATATATGTTAAGACAACTACCCCGAAGAAGCCTAATTCGGCATTGCGTAAGATTGCTAAGGTGCGCTTGACTAACGGAATGGAGGTACTGGCCTATATTCCCGGTGAAGGGCATGAATTGCAGGAACATTCGGTAGTCCTGATTCGCGGTGGTAGGGTGAGGGATTTGCCTGGTGTCCGCTATCATATTGTCCGCGGCGCCCTGGATGCCAGTGGCGTAGCTAATCGCCGCCAGGGTCGTAGTAAGTACGGAAGTAAACGAGTCAAAGCAACGGCTGAGGTTTCCTGATTTAAGGGGGTAATATGCCAAGGCGAGCCCGAGTTACCAAAAAAGAGATGGTTCCAGATGCCAAGTATAATAGTGTCAATGTAGCTAGATTGATTAACCGGATAATGCTGAGTGGCAAGAAGAGTAAAGCGGAGAAGATTGTCTATGGTGCCCTGCAGATTCTGGAGCAGCAGGAGTCAAAAGAGCCGGTCTCAATTTTGGAGCAGGCACTGAAGAATACCATTCCTCTGCTTGAGGTTAAGGGACGCCGGGTTGGCGGTGCTACCTATCAGGTGCCGATAGAGGTGCGGTCGGGTCGTGGGATTTCCCTGGCTTTGCGCTGGCTGGCAAAGTCGACTAGGGCCAGGAAAGGAAAGCCCATGGCGGAGAAGTTGGCGTCCGAGCTTGGTGATGCTGCCAGGGGACAGGGTGTCACCGTCAAGAAAAGAGAGGATACTCATAAGATGGCTGAGGCGAATAAGGCCTTTGCTCATTATCGTTGGTGAGGGGGTAATTAACATTAGTTGTTCCAGTACTTTAGTGGATAATTCAATACCAGTAAAGCGTAAGGTAGAGGATATGGTTGTTCCGAGAAGTTTTCCTTTGGAACGTATACGGAATATTGCTATTATTGCTCATATTGATGCTGGCAAGACTACCGTTACGGAAAGGATACTGTACCACACCGGGCGTACCTATAAAATTGGTGAGGTTCACGAAGGGACTGCTGTAATGGATTGGATGGAGCAGGAGAGGGAGCGGGGCATTACAATTACGGCGGCAGCCACTACCTGCTCGTGGGGGGAACATCGTATCAATATTATTGATACCCCCGGTCATGTTGATTTTACCGCTGAAGTTGAGCGCAGTCTCCGGGTGCTCGATGGAGGGGTGGTAGTCTTTGATGGTGTCGCCGGGGTTGAGGCCCAGTCTGAGGTGGTCTGGCGTCAGGCCGACCGGTATAATGTACCCAGAATCTGCTTTATAAATAAGATGGATAGGGTTGGTGCTGACTTTAGTCGAGTCTTGTCTATGATTAAACAGCGGTTGAAAGCTAGTCCCTTGGTGTTACAGTTGCCTTTAGGTGCTGAGTCATCGTTTGAGGGTGTTATTGACATAGTAGAAAATAAGGCATGGCGCTTTGATGGCAATCCTGATTCGGAACCGGAGGAGATATCTGTTCCCGAGTCAGAACAGGTAAGGTGTAGCCAGTTTCGCAAGGAGCTAATCGAGAAAGTGGCTGAGGTTGATGACCATATTATGGAGGCTTATCTTGACGGGAAGGAGATTACCCCTGCCGGGTTAAAGTTGGCCTTGAGAAAGGTAACCCTGGTCAATCGGGGAGTGCCTGTTCTCTGTGGCAGTGCCCTGAGGAGTAAGGGTGTCCAGTTGCTGCTTGATGCTGTGGTGGACTATCTTCCCTCTCCACTGGATATGCCGCCGGTAAGGGCTGTTGGCATCAAGGATGGAAATGAAGTTATCCGTCCGGCCCAGGATAATGCTCCTTTTTCCGCACTTGCCTTTAAGGTAGTTACCGATCCTTTTATGGGAAGGCTGGTCTATTTGAGAGTCTATTCCGGTGGAGTAAAGGCTGGAGTTCAGGTGTTTAATTCCACCCGGGGTAGGAAAGAACGTATCGGGCGATTGCTGCTGATGCATGCCAACCGTCGTGAGGAAATAGAGGAGGCGGATACCGGCTCTATTGTGGCTACTCTGGGCCTTAAGGATACTTTTACCGGGGATACCCTGTGCCATTCTTCGCAGCCGATTTTGCTTGAGTCTATCCGTTTCCCGGAGCCGGTTGTCTCGGTTGCTATTGAGCCTAAGAGCCGGGTTGATCAGGACAGGATAGGAGAGGCCTTAAACAAGCTGGCTGAGGAGGACCCCACTTTTAAGGTGGACTACAACAATGAGACGGGACAGACCGTCATTTCGGGTATGGGGGAGCTCCACCTGGAGGTTATTGTAGGCAGGCTGTTTAGCGAGTTTAAGGTTGGTGCCAAGGTGGGAAGGCCCTGGGTTGCTTATAAAGAAACGATAACCGTACCGGCTAAGGCTGAGGGTAAGTTTGTCAGGCAGAGCGGTGGTCATGGTCAGTATGGACACGCTTGCCTTGAGGTCGAGCCGGGAGAATGTGGCAGCGGTTTTCAATTTGTCGACCAGATTAAGAGTGGGGTTATCCCCAGGCAGTATATCTCTGCAGTAGAGACTGGAGTTAAAGAGGCAGTCGCAACCGGAGTGTTTGCCGGTTACCCGATAGTTGATATTAAGATAACCCTTTATGATGGTAGTTATCATGAGGTGGACTCTTCGGATATAGCCTTTAAGATGGCTGGCTCAATAGCGCTGAAGAATTGTGTCAGTAGAGCCAAGCCTGTCTTGCTTGAGCCGGTTATGAAGCTTGAAGTGAGCACTCCCGAGGAGTTTCTTGGTGATATCATCGGTGATATTAACACAAGGCGCGGGCGTATTGAGGCGATAGAGACAAATAATGAGGTGAGTATTGTTCGTGCTTTGATACCGCTGGCCGAGGTGTTTGGTTATGCCTCTGCTATCAGGTCATTGACTCAGGGCAGGGCTACCCATTCGATGAGGTTTGAGCACTATGAAAGGCTGCCGGCGGGACTGGCGGAGAAGGTTAAGGCAGCCGGTAGGGAATAGGTTGCTGCCGGACCCGGGGTGAAAATCTCAATATATAGTGTGGGGGGGTTGTGTTTAGTGAAGTGGGTTTATAAGGTTAATAAAGAGTCTGGGGTGTTTGTTCTATGCCCAAGCAAAAAATTCGTATCAAGCTAAAGGGATTTGACCACAAGATACTTGACTTGTCTGCTCTGCAGATAGTCGAGGCGGTAGAGCGGACTGGGGCTGTGGTTAGTGGGCCGATACCGTTGCCTACCCGTATTGAGAAATTCTGCGTTATCCGTTCGCCTTTTACCGATAAGGACTCCCAGGAGCAGTTTGAGATTCGGACTCATAAGCGCCTTATCGATATTATTGAGACGACCTCTAAGACGATAGATGCTCTGGCTAAGTTGAGCCTGCCCTCGGGAGTTGATATAGATATCAGGTTATAAAGGATGTATCTACTAAGTTAGGATGACTTAAGATATGACGCAAGGGATTATTGGTAAGAAACTGGGTATGACCCAGATATTTAGGGACAACGGGAAGGTGGATGCAGTAACTGCTATTGAGGCCGGTCCGTGTGCTGTAGTGCAGGTTAAGACGGTAGCCAGGGAGGGGTATGACGCTCTTCAGATTGGATTTGGTCAGGCGAAGCGGCTCAGTTCCCCTCAGCGAGGTCACCTCAAGGATTTGGGGCAGTTTAGGTACCTGCGAGAGTTTAGGGCCGACGATATTGAGGGTGTTCAGGTGGGGGATAGGATTGATGTCAGCCTGTTTCAGGCGGGCGATCTGGTGGATGTTATTGGGGTGTCCAAGGGTAAAGGCTTCGCCGGTGTCGTGAAGCGGCATGGCTTTGCTGGTGGACCGAAAACACATGGACAGTCAGACCGGCACCGTCACCCGGGTTCTATCGGTGCTGGCAGCTCTCCAGGTAGGGTGTTTAAGGGGACGCGGATGGCCGGGCATATGGGGAATGAGCGGGTTACCGTGCGCAAACTGGAGGTATTTCAGACCGACCCGGACCGTAACCTGCTGTTGATCAAGGGAGCGGTGCCTGGTGCTAATAACGGACTGTTGTTAATAAGAAAGTCAGGTGGAAGGAAGTAAGACCGTGCAGATTCCAGTCTATAGCCTTGCTGGTGAGGTAGTGAAACATATTGAGGTGAGTGACCTGGTTTTCGCAGTGCCGTTTAATGAAGCGGTGGTGCATCAGGCAATGGTACGGCAGCAGGCAAATGCTCGTCAGGGAACAGCCTGCACCAAGACCCGTGGTGAAGTCTCCGGCTCTACTCGTAAGCTGTTTCGTCAGAAACATACCGGTTCCGCTCGAGCCGGCAGTTGTAAGTCGCCCGTGCGCCGGGGGGGTGGTGTTACTTTTGGGCCTAAGCCAAGGAGCTATCGGCAGGCGATGCCGAAAAAGATGCGTCAATTGGCGCTGCGGTGTATGCTTTCGACGCGGGCTAGAGATGGCGAGCTGAAGATCTTAGAAAAGCTTGAATTTGATGAGCCTAAAACTAAGGAAGTGGCGCGTGTTCTGGCGGCTCTGGGGGTAGCTTCTTCAACCCTGATAGTTATTGCTGAGCCGGAGGGTAATGTCGTTAAATCAGCCCGTAATCTACCTGCGGTCAAAACACTGCCGGCTGAGCTGCTTAATGTAGTTGATATCCTTTCCCATCGGGTACTTCTGATGAGTGAGTCTGCGGTGCGCAAGGCAGAACGGTTATGGGGAAATCGGTTGTTGCAAGGAGGGAACAGTGCATCCTTACGAGGTGTTGTGCCGCCCGCTAATAACTGAGAAGAATACCAGTCTTCAGGCCTTGGGCAAATATGCCTTTGAGGTGGCTGGTGGTGCTAACAAACAACAGGTTAAAGAGGCCGTGGAAAAGGCATTTAAGGTTAAGGTGACCGCAGTTAATATGATTTCGGTTAGTGGTAAAAGTCGGATAGTGGGGAGGCGTCAGGTGTTGACTAGGTCCTGGAAAAAGGCGATAGTCACCCTTCAGCCAGGGGATAATATCCAGTTCTTCGAAGGGGTTTGATAAAAGGGGGAGATTGAGTGGCACTAAAGGTATATCGTCCAACCTCACCCGGTAGGCGGGGTGCTAGTGGCTCTACTTTTGAAGAAATAACCAAGAGTAAGCCGGAGAAATCGTTGCTCTTACCGCTTAAGAAACGGGCTGGACGCAATAGTCAGGGGAAAATAACAGTTCGACATCGGGGTCAGGGCGCTAAGCGGAGATTCCGTATTATTGATTTTATGCGTGATAAGATTGGTGTCCCTGGAAGGGTGGCGGCTATTGAGTATGATCCGAATCGCTCGGCTAATATTGCACTTATCTACTATGCCGATGGTGAGAAGCGTTATATTCTAGCTCCTTTAGAGCTTAAGGTAGGTGATATCGTAAAGTCTGGTGCTGATTCCGAGATAAAGCCGGGTAATACCATGCCTATGAAATCGATGCCAAGCGGTACGTTGTTGCATAATATTGAGATGCAGAAGGGTAAGGGTGCTCAGTTAGTGCGTAGTGCCGGAGTTGGTGCCCAGCTAATGGCAAAAGAGGATAAATATGTTCTGATCCGGTTGCCCTCCGGTGAAGTGAGGCGTGTGCTTGGTGATTGTATAGCTACTATTGGTCAGGTGGGTAATGTTGACCATAGGGGTATTAAGTTGGGTAAGGCAGGGCGTAAACGGTGGTTGGGTCGGCGTCCTCAGGTTAGGGGTTCTGCGATGAATCCGAATGATCATCCTCATGGTGGTGGGGAGGGCAGATCGCCGATAGGTATGCCTGGACCTAAGACGCCATGGGGCAAACCGGCTCTGGGCTATAGGACTCGTAAATCGAAGGCTTCTGATAAGATGATTGTTAAGCGCCGGGGTAAATAGTCAAATAAAGGTGGGGCAAGATGTCAAGGTCAACCAAAAAGGGACCTGCTGTTAATGCTAAATTAATGAAGAAAGTGGAGATGCTCACCCGCTCCGGTCAGAAGGCGGTGATCAAGACCTGGGCGCGTTCATCTACTATATTGCCTACGATGGTAGGTCTTACCATTGGGGTGCATAATGGACGGAGACATGTGCCCATCTTTATTACTGAGAATATGGTGGGGCATAAGCTGGGTGAGTTTGCCGCAACCCGGACCTTTAGGGGGCATGTTGCCAGGGCGGAGAAAACTACTCAGCTAAGGAAGAAGTAGGTTATTTAGGTTTAGGTATGGTGTGTGATGGAAGTAAGAGCAGTAGCTAAAAATGTACGTGTGTCGCCTCGTAAGTTGCGCTCGCTGGTAAACGTGGTGCGGGGTAAGAGTGTGGACGAAGCATTGGCCGTGCTTAAGTTTGCCCCGACGCCGAAGGCCCGTGCTATTGCCAAGACAGTACGGTCGGCGGCATTCAATGCTGAGAATAATTTCCAGATGTCGCCGCAGTTAAAGATTGTCGGCATATTTGTTGATGCAGGGCGGACCATGAAGAGATTTCGTCCACGCGCTCGGGGGCGGGCCGCTACCATCCTTAAGCGTTCTAGCCATATTACAGTTATCGTTGCCGAGGAGGAGGAAAAACGTGGGGCGTAAGGTTCATCCAAGGGGTTTTAGGATTGGTTTTATACAGGACTGGCAGGCGAAGTGGTATTCAGGGAAGCACTATGTAGAGTTTCTACAGGAGGACCTGCAAGTTAGGCAAGCTATCAAATCAAAGTATAGCAACGCTGGGGTTTCCTTGGTGGAGACCGACCGGCAGGGGGACAAGGTAGTTGTGACTATTAATACGGCTCGCCCGGGTGTCGTCATTGGACGAGGTGGGCAGAGAGTTGATGAAATGAGGCAATACCTTGAGGGCCTTATTGGGAATAAGGTTCAGCTTAACATCCAGGAAATCAGGCAGCCTGAGCTTGATGCCAACTTAGTGGCGATGGCGGTAGCCGAGCAGATTGGGCGGCGGGTTGCTTACCGGAGGGCAATTAAGCAGGCGATTTTCCGTACCATTCAGGCCGGAGCTCGGGGAATCAGGATTAGTTGTTCGGGGCGGTTAGGTGGTGTTGAGATAGCCCGTCGTGAGGTGATGCACCAGGGGCAGGTGCCTTTACATAAGATGCGGGCTGATATTGATTATGGATTTACTGAGGCTCATACTACTCTCGGTCGGATTGGGGTAAAGGTCTGGATATATAAGGGGGATATTCTTCCTGAAACCAAGGCGGAAGAAATTGAGAAAGAAGTACCTGTTGCGCTGGTAGCTGATGTGGATGCCGAGGTAGAATCTGCTGCTGCCACAGCGTTGGGGGAGGTATTGGCTGGAGTGGTGGGGGATGATGGTGTAGGAGAGCCCTCTTCTGTGGAGTTAGAAGGAGAGGCTATAGTACCGTCTGCAGAGTTAAAAGCGGAGGTAGTGGCTGAAGCAGTTGTAGAGGCGGCTCCAGCGGAAGCGGAGGAGAAACCGGCCAAGCCGGTAAGGAGAAAGAAGGCGGAGGTAGTGGCTGAAGCAGTTGTAGAGGCGGCTCCAGCGGAAGCGGAGGAGAAACCGGCCAAGCCGGTAAGGAGAAAGAAGGCGGAGGTAGTGGCTGAAGCAGTCGTAGAGGCGGCTCCAGCGGAAGCGGAGGAGAAACCGGCCAAGCCGGTAGGGAGAAAGAAGAAGGCAGAGGCTACCGCCTCTACTTCTGTAGAAGTAGAGGGGCAAGATGCTGCAGCCTAAACGGGTAAAGTACCGAAAGACTCATAAAGGACGCCGTAGAGGTAATGCTCAGGCAGGTAACACAGTTGCTTTTGGCAGTTTTGGATTGCAGGCAGTAGGGTGTGCTTGGCTTACCAATCGTCAGATTGAGGCTGCCCGGCGGGCGATGACTCATTATGTCCGTCGTGGCGGTAAAATATGGATACGTATATTCCCGGACAAGCCGGTTACGGCGAAGCCGGCCGAAACCCGAATGGGCTCAGGCAAGGGAGCGGTAGACCACTGGGTAGCTGTGGTTAAGCCGGGGAGAATCCTGTTTGAGATGGGGGGTGTTGATGAGGAGGTAGCCAAGGGGGCTATGCGGCTGGCTTCATATAAGCTACCAATCGGTACCAAGTTTGTTGTCAAAGAGTCCGGGGCGAATATTGGTGGTGATTCTGTAAAATAAGGAACTGGTGTAGATTTGAAGGTTGAAGAAATCAGGGCTCTCAGTGATGAGGAATTGAAAAAACAATTAGAGTCGGCTTATGAAGCGCTTTTTAATTGTCGCCTTCACTTGGCCACCAGGCAGTTGACTAACCATCGTGAAATCCCGATGGTTAGAAAAAGGATTGCTCGAATAAAATCCATACTCAGGGAGAGAGAGCTAGGAATAAGGTAGGTTTGGGGATATGGAAGCTAAACGTAAAACAAGGGTTGGTTGTGTGGTGAGTGACCGGATGGATAAGACGGTGGTGGTGGCGGTGGAAACGCCCAGACGTCATCCACTCTATAAGAAGACGGTGAGGAGAGCGGTCAAATATAAGGTCCATGACGAAGGTAATAAATGTGGACTGGGCGATGTAGTCAAGATTAAAGAGACTCGCCCGCTCTCACGGTTAAAGAGGTGGCGAGTAGCTGAGGTAATAACTAAGGGAAACATAGTTGAGGTTCAGCCTAAGGAAATAGCCTGAAGTTTTAGGGTGGAGTAATATGATTCAACCACAAACCAGACTAAAGGTGGCAGACAATACCGGGGCCCGGCAGCTTATGTGTATTAATATACTGGGTAGTGTGAAAAAGTACGCTCGGGTTGGTGATGTTATTGTTGCTTCGGTGAAGAAGGCAATACCGGGGGCGGTGGTGAAGAAGGGAGAGGTGGTCAAGGCGGTTATTGTCCGTAGTGCCGGACAGTATCGGCGTTTTGATGGCTCTTATATCAAGTTCGATGAAAATGCGGCGGTGATTCTTACCGATAAGAATAATCCCAAGGGGAGCCGGATATTTGGGCCGGTAGCCAGGGAGTTGCGCGAGAAGAACTTTACCAAGATCATTTCGCTGGCTCCGGAAGTGTTGTGAGGTAAGGGACTATGAAGATTAGAAAGGATGATACCGTACTGGTTATTGCCGGTAGAGATAGGGGTAAAAAAGGCAAGGTGCGTTTTGCCTATCCTAAGGACAAAAAGCTGGTAGTCGAGGGTACCAACTTTATTAAGAAACATGCCAGAGCCACTGGCAAGGTGAAGCAGGCAGGTATAATAGAGCAGGAGGCACCAATCACTTTGTCAAATGTTATGCTGCTGTGCAGTCGGTGTAATCATCCTACCCGTGTTGGCTTCCGTTCCCTGGAGGATGGTGGAAAGGTACGCATCTGTCGTTCTTGTCATGAGGTGATTGATTAAGTGTCACGACTTAGAGAAAGATATAAAAACGAGGTCATTCCTAACTTGGTGAAGCTTTACGGGTATCGTAATGTAATGGAGATACCCCGTTTGGAGAAGCTGGTGCTTAACATTGGCCTGGGGGAGGCAATTCAGAACGCCAAGGCCTTGGAGGCCGCGGAAAGTGATTTGGTGGCTATTTCGGGGCAGCATCCGGTAATCACCCGGGCCAAGAAGTCTATCGCTGCCTTTAAGTTAAGAACAGGTATGCCAATCGGGCTTAAGGTAACCCTGCGCGGAGAACGTATGTACGAGTTTTTTGATAAGCTGGTGAATGCCGTTCTGTCCCGCCGCCGTGATTTTCAGGGGGTTTCTCTGAATGCCTTTGACGGTCGGGGTAATTATACCCTGGGTCTTAACGAGCAGATTATTTTCCCTGAAGTGGATTATGATAAGGTAGACAAAATACGGGGACTGGAAATCTCGGTTGTTACTACAGCAAAGACGGATGAGGAAGGTCGGCATTTGCTGGAGTTATTAGGTATGCCCTTCAGTAAGGATTAGGTGTGGAGATAGATGGCTAAGAAATCAATGGTTGTAAAGTCCAAGCGCCCGCCAAAATATAGGGTACAGCAGTATCACCGATGTTATCTGTGTGGCCGGTCCCGTGCCTACATGCGCCGGTTTGGTCTGTGTCGTATTTGTTTCCGTGGGTTGGCTCTTGCCGGTCAGATTCCTGGGGTAAGGAAATCAAGCTGGTAACGGATGTTTGATAGAATAAGCATAGACTAAGGGGGTATGAGTGACTGTTTCTGACCCAATTGCTGATATGCTAACCCGAATACGTAATGCTATCATGGCAAGGCATGATAGCGTGCTGGTACCGTCATCGAAGATGAAGCTGGCTATTGCTACCATACTTAAGGAAGAGGGTTTCATTAGCGGCTATGAGGTAATCAAGGGAGGGGCCCATCGGGTGATTAAGATAGGTCTTAGATATGATGATAGGGATCACCCCGTCCTTTCCGGGTTGGAGCGGGTGAGTAAGCC
>Ga0075115_10001365_pt1 | contig 11938 bp, 6 predicted proteins | sample AntAceMetag02UKH_FD_69785 | JGI IMG/M metagenome (GOLD analysis project Ga0075115, IMG submission 69785) | Saline lake microbial communities from Ace Lake, Antarctica - Antarctic Ace Lake Metagenome 02UKH | ecosystem: Environmental > Aquatic > Non-marine Saline and Alkaline > Saline | place... | reverse complement strand
CGCGAAAATCTGCACCAGGCAGAAGAGAGCGTGCAGACCTTGCGCGCGGATATGGGCGTGAAGAAGTCACAGCTTAGCTCGCTCATCGAGTTGCGCGATAACCTCGAGGGCTATCACGATGGTGTGCGTGCGGTCCTCTCTCGTTCGCGCGAGGCGCAGGACGAATTCGACGGCGTCGTCGGCACAGTCGGCGATCTAGTAGAGACAGATTCCGCATACGAGTGCGCCGTTTCGGCCGTGTTGGGTGATCGCCTGCAGGGCATCGTTGTCAGATCTCAAGAAGAGGGTGTGTCCGCTATCGATTATTTGAAGACGGCATCGTGCGGACGGAGCACTTTTATTCCTTTGGACGTTCGCCAGGTGAGCGAATCTACAGATTTGCCGACAGGTGAAGGCGTTGTCGGTCCGCTCTCCAACGTTGTTCGCTTTGCCGACGACTATCGCGCTGTGGGTGATTACCTTATGGGCGATGTCGTTCTCGTCGACACGCTCCGCCGTGCGCTGGGCATTTGGAATGAGGGCGTCAGCAATGCCACCATCGTTACCATGGACGGCGAAGTGATTGATCCAGCCGGTGTCGTCACGGGCGGTGCCGGTGGCGACGGCGAGGAACGCTTAGTCGCTCAGAAACGGCGCATCAAAGAGTTCGAGATCGACATCGCCTCGCTCACTTCGGAGCTCGCGCGCGCTGAAAGCGAGCTTGCAACGTATCGCGACCGCGTGAAGAACCTCGAGACCAATGTTGAGTCGCTCACCAAGAACGGTCACGATGAAGAGATACGCATTGTCTCTCAGGAGCGCGACGTTGCCCGCCTGGGTGACGAGCTCAAGCGTTACGATCATGAGCGCGATCGACTGGCGGTTGAGATCGCAGCGTTGACGGATGAGCTGAACGATGTTCAGCGCGATCGCGATGCGGCGACCGAGCGCATCGATGGTTTGATTTCTGAAGAGAACGCGGCCAAAGAGCGCCTGGTAACGGCCGAGGCGCGTCTCAAAGAACTCACCACAGTACTAGAGAGTGAAGAGCAGCGCCTGCTCGACAGCCGAGTTACAAATGCCGCAGCATCAGAGCGCGAGACTGCAGCGGACCGCGAGCTTGAAAACTTAATCGCTGCCAAGACGGAGGCAATAGTCACTAGGGACCGTCGCACTGCTGATATCACGACCAACACCGGGCGGCAGGCACTGCTGAAGCGCGAGGCGGACAGTCTGAAGCAGGAGCTGGATCTGAACGTCCGTGCGATCGACGGCCTCGAGACGTCACGCACCGTACTTTCTGAAAAGTATCAGACTTCCACAGAGACGGTTCGCGCGCGCGAGCTTGAACTGAGGGAGGTGCGCAAACGCCATACCGAGATGTCCAACGAGATGCATGTCTCAGAGCTTGCGTATACCGAACATCGTGGCAAGGTTGACCACCTTATCGCCAGCATACGTGAACGCTATCGCATTGAGATCACGAGCACGCATGAGGAATATCCTACGCCAGAGGAGTTTGATACCTCCACAGAAGAGACCGACGTCGCCGAGCTGCGTGAGAAGATCGACCACATCGGTTCGGTTAACCTGGATGCGTTGCAGGAATACGAAGATTTGAAAGAACGCTTCGACTTCTTGAACGTCCAGCGCGAAGATCTTTCGCTGTCGTTGGAGAATCTGTCCAAGGCGATCGCGCGCATCAACCGCACGAGTCGCCAGCGTTTCCGCTCAACATTTGAGGCTGTCGACACGCAGTTCCAGACTCTCTTTCCAAAACTCTTCCGCGGCGGCAAGGCGCGTCTCATGCTTACCGACGAGGAAAATGTTCTCGAGACGGGTGTCGAGATCGTCGCGCAGCCGCCGGGCAAGAAGCTGCAATCCATCACGCTGCTTTCGGGTGGTGAGAAGGCGCTCACAGCGGTCGCTCTCATATTCTCGATCTTCCTCATCAAGCCGTCGCCGTTCTGCCTCCTCGATGAGGTCGACGCGCCGCTCGACGATGCCAATATCGATCGCTTCAACGAGCTCATCCGCAGCATGATCCAGCACTCTCAGTTCATCCTGATCACGCACAACAAGCGGACCATGGAGCTTGCCGATATCCTCTACGGCGTGACGATGGAAGAAGCGGGTGTCTCCAAGATCGTCTCGGTGAGGCTGGGCCAGGAGCAGGCCGAGCCAGCCGTCGCTTAAATCCCAAATGTTGTCCCGTCGACCGTCAAAAATCCGTCACATTTGACGATTTTGATACCTGCTTCTTGATGTAACCCCATGAAATCATTGTCTGTTCTTATGGCATGCGATATGCATATATTTATTATCATGAAGATCTATAAGTCCATATTGGTTTGCATGCTGTCGCTCCTTTTGTCGGCATGCATAGGCGGAATTCTGGTAAACGGCGATGGCGACGTAGGGGCGCCGACCCTGCAGATAGCTTCGGGGGATTCTCAGATAGTCCTGGGCTGGACGCCGGACACAGCCTTTCCCGAGCCGGAAGGGTATGAGCTGAACCGTGATGGGGTGCAGATCTTTGACAGCGACGCCACTGTTACCGCCTATAACGATTCGGACCCGACCAACGGGACGCGCGTTTGCTATACCGTTTCCGCATTGATCGGTGAAAACATAGCGACCTCGGCCCAGAGATGTGCAACGCCGATGGCCGGGGCCACGTTGGCTGTCACAAACCAATCACTCGGCGCGATTTTGGATTGGGCTGCGGTTTCGGGCGCGGTTTCATACAACCTCTATTTTTTGGATCCAGTCTTTTCTCTGAGCTTACCCAAGGGAATGAACAAGGCGACGGGGGATGATCCGATCAATGTTGTAGGACCTCCATATACCGTGACCGGATTATCCAACAATTGTGTTACGTATCCAGTTGAAATCAGAGCTGTAGACATCGATGGAAATGAAGGTGTTGCGTCAACTCAGGATGTGGAACCCGACACCGAGGGCACGCTTGACACGACCTTCGGTGGTGGCAACGGCTATGTTGACATTGCAGCAGCTGGGCAGTTTTCGGACATCGCGGTGATGGGTGATGGTACAATACTCGGATTGCGTGATATGATAGGAGTGGACACATTGACCGCCTATGGTGAGGATGGCGATGTCCTGTGGGAAGTTGCTTTTGCGGGTGGCGCTCATGCGATGAGTTTCGTTTCATCTTTAGCAATCGATTCAGAGGGTAGAATATTGGCTGGAGGGGCGTCGGGAACGACCCCTAAAGTGTGTCGTCTCATTCCCAGTGGCGGGGCCTATGATTTTGACGATGCGGAATTTGGCGATGGTGTGCACACAGGATGTTCTGAAATAAGTGCAGCTAACGGCATCGTTAATGATATCACGTTTGATTCCCAGAACAGGATTGTTGTGGCGGGGCAGCAAACGCTTGCAACTTTTCTCGCCGTTTGGGTTCTTATAAACGATGGGGTCGATGACGGTCATCTGGATGCGAGCTTTGATGGAGGCGGAGAGTATCTCTACCCAGCGGCGGGTTTAGAAGGTTTTGCCGTTGAGACGCTGTATGACGGTTCGCATGAGCGCATCTATGTGGCAGGAGAGAGTGTTGTTATCGGTGCTGCTGTTGTCCTGGAGATTATAGATGACAATCCACCAAATGCACCGACAGTCAACCAGAGCAACGATCCGGCTGCCGATGGAGGAGCGCGTGCCATTCGCATCTTGGATGATGGCGATCTGTTGATCGCTGGGTACCGAACGGTTGTTCCCCGCGCGGTCTATTCATGGCTGTATTCCGATTTTGCTTCGCCGTTTACGTATGCGCCGGTGGTGGCTACGACTGAAATAGCTGCACGTAGTCTTGATGTCGACTGTCATGAGCGATCGGTCGTTGCGGGCCACCTCAACGATGGTGCCAACAATCAGATGATGGTCATGAGAACGGACGAAACCCTCGCAGCGGTCGATGCCGATTTTGCCGATGTAGGTTGGTATATCGATAATGCGGCGCTCGGTGGTTTTGGACTTGCGATTGCGCGTGATTCTCTCGGGCGCTTGTTGGTAGGGGGGCAGACGGATCCTGGAGGAGTTCAGAATCCACGGTTGTGGCGTATGAAGTAGCAGCGGTAGTAGGTTGCAATCCCATTTTACCGTCAAAAATCCGTCACTGTTGATGCCATTTCTACATACCTATTTTCAGAACTCACCGAAATCATTAGCATTTCTATGGCACGGGATATGCGGATATAAGTCAGTATGAAGATATATAAGTGCATACTTGTCTGCGTGTTCTCCCTCCTGATGTCAGCGTGTGTAGTAGGTGGAATTCTTACGGATGGTGGCGGTGGTGGTGGCGATACGCCGACGGTGACGGCAACAGTATTCCCAGGCGATGATCTGGTAGCCGTAACATGGGACTCTACCAATGCCGATAACTTTAGGGTTACTCGCGATGACGTTGAAGGGGTGTTCGATGGGGATGGTGTTGGCTTCGTGGATACCAATGTGGATAACGGTACGCGCTACTGTTATCAGGTTGCTGCTGAAAACACGGTAGCAGCGTTAAGCGTTTTATCGACGACGGTATGTGCAACACCGATGGCCGGTGCCGTGTTGACTGTCACGGACCTATCGCTCTCCGGTTTGTTTACTTGGGATCCGGTCGATGGAGCTGTTTCGTACAACCTCTATCTGGACGGCTCGTTTCCTGGTCCATTTCCGAATCTATCCAAGGGCATGAACAAGGCGGACGGTGATGACGAGGATGTGCTGATTGCAAATGTGGTTGGTACTTCCTATACGTGGACGGGTTTGTCCAATAACTGTGTTACTTACCCCGTAAAAGTTGTGCCGGTGGATATAGATGGCAATGAGAGTGAGGCGGAGACAGTCATTAAGTATTTGGAACCCGATACCGAGGGAATCCTGGATGCATCGTTTGGCACCGATGGTGTGGCGAACGCTGGTGGAGCAAACGGCACATTCTATGGTGTTGCCATTATGGAGGACGACACAATCGTGGGCGTGTTGGATGGCGATAACAGTATACTCATTGGATATGATGATGCAGGGGATACGCTTTGGGATATATCGTTTGAGGCTACGATGGATACCGTTCGTGGCATGGCCGTGGATTCGGAGGAGAGAGTCCTTGTCGCGGGATCGGATAGCGGCAATGCCAAGGTCTGTCGCTTCATACCTTCCGGGGATGTATACGTTCTCGACACCGCCGGGTTTGGAACCGGTGGTTGCTATCAAGAGGTTACGCCAGCAACGCATGCGAATGCTATAGCATTGGATTCGCAAGATCGCATAGTCTTGGCGGGTCAAACGGGAGTGCCTCAGCAGATAACGGTGTGGCGCGTTAACTCTGATGGAAGTGGTCTTGATGGTAGCTTCGCTATAAATGGATCTGCCTTTTCACTTGCACTGGACAATTGGTCCTATGCAAGTGGGGTGACTGTGACTACGGCCACGACACTTACCGGTTCTGAGGAGAGAGCTTTTATCACAATTGTAAAACAAGATGGAGGTGGTATCGATGGTGGGTACTACCTACAGCTGACCGATGCAGGGACGATTGGTGGATTCCTTGATATAACTCCTATGTCGGGAGGAGTTACTGGTGTTGTCAGGTTGCCCAATGATCATCTCCTGACCACAATGTACGATACCGCAACTGCTGGAGCCTATATGCAGGAGATCTCGATAACGCCCATTAAGAACCACGGTCTTTTCCCCTATTTCCTGGGTGGGACCAATGAAGTTGCAAACGGCGTTTCGTTGGATTGCCATGACAGGGCAGTTGTTACGGGAAGGGCGACTGCGGGTGCCGAAATGATGGTTTTTCGTACCGATGAGGTTTTTGCCCTCGACGCAGATTTTGCCAGTTCTGGACAGTTCATATATCCCAGCCCGAATCCGTGGGGTGGTAATGGCTTTGTCATTGCATTTGATAGCCGGGGACGCATTATCGTGGCGGGACGGATTTCAACATTCCTGAGTACTCAGCCTGTTTTGCTCCGTATACAATAAAGTCACTGGTTGTATATGTGAGATATTTGGGTCTTGAAGTAAATCTCTCCTTTAGTTAGAAACCTTCGCCATGTACAGAATCCTTATATTCGCTCTTGTCCTCCTGTTTCCGGTGAGCCTCCACGCATATCGGATGCCGGAGTATAAGATCAGCCAGGCTGACTGGGCCCGGTCGGCTGACGAGGTGTTTGCACAGCTGTCTGGTGAGCGGGAGGGGATCGCTTCGGTGATTGCTATCGATCGGCTTGAGAACTATCGTCGTTGTCATAATTGCAGACTTAGTCGCCGGGAAAGTAAGGCCTATGCACAATACTTGAAACTCAAAGTCCCGTATGAATTCTGGGACTACGTGGTCGATCTCAAGCGCGACCTCGCCAAGATGGGTGGTAACGCTGCAGAGGCTGAAGCGGATCTTATCGCGAAGAAAGTTATTCAGAAGCTGTACGATCTGTCGAATGAATATGAGGTTACCGGTTCGGCATTGATCAACAACCTCCTGATCAACATGAAGGCCAAGGACAAGGGCTTTTGCTATCAATATACCGATGAGCTCAGAAAGATGTTGAAGAAGAGGTCGTGGCGTTACTTCGATTTTCACTGGGGCGCTGCGTGGAACCAGACTTGGCGCGAGAACAACGGGTTGGTGATAACGGCTAAGGGTAAGCCTTTTGAGACGGGGATTGTGGTCGACGCATGGCGCACTGCGAGCAAACCGTATTGGACTCGTGTGAAGGGCGATCGCTATCCGTGGATTGAATTGAAGGATGTGAAAATTACCAAGGAATAATTCCTCCCCTTTGTAAGGGGAGGTTAGGAGGGGTAGAGTCAGCGATCTACCTCCCCCAGCCCCTCCTTACAAAGGAGGGGTGATCAACAAGGAATCTATAATATATGTGGTTTCGAAAGAAAAAAAATGAGTCCGCGCCGATTACGGCTGAGACCGGTGGCGGGTTGGGGCAGAAGCTCAAATCACTTTTTCGCCGCTCTGCGATCGACGGCGCGTTTCTCGCTGATCTTGAAGAGACGCTGCTCACTGCCGATGTCGGTGTGACGACGTGTGAGCGTCTGATCAATGCTGTCAAGACAGCTAAGACGCCGGATCAGGCACGTGATGTCATGCGCGATGAGATGAACAAGTTGTTCTTAGATTGTCATTCCTGGCCTAATAATGTCATTCCCGCGAAGGCGGGAATCCAGGGGCTGAAGTGTTTGGATCCCCGCCTTCGCGGGGATGACAAGCAGAGCGGGGATGACAAGCAGAGCGGGGATGACAAGCAGAGCGAAGAAACACCGCGCATTGTCCTTGTGCTTGGTGTCAATGGGGTGGGCAAGACGACGACGATCGCCAAGCTCGCACACAGATTTAAGGGCGAGGGTAAAAAGGTCCTGCTCGTCGCGGGCGACACGTTTCGTGCCGCCGCGATCGAACAGCTGGGCATATGGGGCGAGCGCCTTGGCTGCGATGTCGTGGCCCAAAAGATCGGCGCCGATTCCGCTGCAGTAGCTTTCGACGCCGTGGAGAGGGCGAAGGCCAAGGGATACGATATCGTTCTCGTCGACACGGCCGGTCGCATGCACACGAAGCAGAATTTGATGGAAGAGTTGAAAAAAATCGACCGCGTTATCGGCAAGGCGTATCCTGGCGCGCCTCACGATCGTTGGCTCGTTATCGATGCGACGGTTGGGCAGAACGGCTTGAATCAAGCGAGCGAGTTTCATCGGGCTCTGGGCTTGACTGGTATCATCGTTGCCAAGCTAGATGGCACGGCAAAGGGTGGCATCATCTGTGCGGTCGCCGAGCTGGGCGTTCCCATTCTCTCCATTGGCGTGGGTGAATCTCTGGAAGACCTCCTGCCGTTTGACGCAAAAGCTTTTACAGCCTCCGTCATGTCCGAGGATGGTTGAAAAGCAGTGTGAAACCTGTATAATTCCCCCTCAATGGAAACATTTTCCTGGTCAATTCTCCTAGGCGGTTTTGCCTTTTTCTTTTTGGGGTTGCGCAGCGCGCGCAAGTCACTTCAGCTCGTTGCGGGCGACCGCCTGCGCGCGGCACTGGGGCGCGTGGCATCCAACCGCGTGATCGCGCTCTTCTTTGGTGCGTTCATAACCGTGGTGCTGCAGAGCTCCGGCGCCACGAGCGTCATGTTGGTCAGCTTTGCCGAGACGCAGCTCTTGACGCTCGGTCAGGCCATAGCTGTGATGCTCGGCGCCGACATCGGCACAACGTTTACGGTCGTATTGCTCTCCATCGAGAAGATTACGCAGTACGCGCTTCTCGTCGTGGCGCTCGGCTTCTTGGTTCAGATTGCCGCGCGGAGCCGCAAGACGCGCAATATTGGCGGGATTGTTTTGGGCTTTGGCCTGATCTTCTACGGCATGCACCTGATGTCGCAGTCCGCCGTGCCCCTGAAAGAGAGCGAAATTGCCGTACACATATTTACCTTCCTGGCAGGCCATCCGCTGGCGACGCTCGTCATCTCAGTAGTTATCGCTGGCGCGATTCACTCAGCTGCGATGATCGGCATAGCTATCGCGCTCGCGTTTGCAGGCACGATTACGTTTGAATCATCCATTCCGATCATACTTGGCGCAAACATAGGCACGTGTATTACGGCACTCCTGGCTGGGTTTGCTTCCGGCATCGAGGGTCGCCGTGTGGCGCTTGCGCATACCGCGTCAAAAGTGATTGGCGTGGCGCTCGTATTTCCGTTCATTCCCCAGGTGGCGCGTTTCGTGAACTATATAGATACGCTGCTTGCGGATATCGTCCCAGCGTTTGCCACGACGGTAGCTGCCAAGATCGCCGTCGCGCATATATTGTTCAACATAGCTCTCGCCGTCGTGTTTTTACCGCTCATCAGTGTGCTGGTAAAGCTTGTGAGGCACATCGTACCAACGCCGCCTGGTGCCGAGGAAAAGTTTGGTCCCAAGTATCTCGACAAGTCAGCGCTGGGTACGCCGGCGATTGCCTTTGCTCAGGTGAAGCGTGAGATCATGCGCGTGGCGGAGATCGCCAACAGCATGTTCGAGCGTTGCCTTCGGATGTTCAGTCGTGGTACAGACGCACATGAAGAAATTGAATTGACGCAGGCCGATGACGACAAGATCGATATCCTCGAGAAGGCCGTACGTTTCTATCTTGCAAAGCTAGGACAGGATGGTTTGTCGACGGCGCAGGTGCGCATGGAGATGTCGCTGCTCACGATCGTATCGGATCTGGAGGATGTCGGTGACACGATCTCCCGCGAGATGGTGCTGCTTGCACGCAAGAAGGCCCATTGGCATCGCTTATTTAGCGACGAAGGGTGGAAGGAGATGCGCGATTTTCAGAGCCACGTGCAGGAACACTTTGAACTTGCGATCTCCATGCTTGCACAGCCCTCTGAGGAGATACACCATACGGTCATACGCCACGAAGATGCTATAAATAAACTCGAGCAGGACTATCGTCAAGCACACCTCAATCGTTTACATGAAGGATTGCAGGAATCGTTTGATACCAGCTCGCTTCATCTCGATATCCTTTCCAACCTTAGACGCATCAATGCAAAGCTTACCCACATCGTGACCACGATGTACGAGTCTCACGTCGTTCTGCAGGAATCGGAAGAATAACTAAATTGGTAGGACCGAAGCTCGGACCAACATCGATATTGCAGAGGGTCGATCCCTCGATCGGTTATGCGTCAATGCTTTGACTCAATGTGGCGATATGTACCCTTTTCTTGAGAATCTTTCCGGCCGGGTTTTCTAACCATATAAAAAGCTAATTATATCAGCGTGTTTCCAGCTGGGTTTTGCCGGCCCCGTTGCCGAATGTGGCATGATCATTGCTTTTATAGAGGGTGCGGCAGTGCCGAGGAGGTGGTCGTATGAAGAATCCACTGAGAACAATCATTTTTCTTCTCTGCTCCATGGGCCTTGTTGCCTTGGGGGCGGCGTGTGATGAATCCGGGGATTGTAACGGTGCCCTCAGGTTCGGTGGTGCTGCAACCACAGACGAGCTCACCGAGAGTGGTGATGAGCTAATAGTGACCACGGAATACATCGATTTTACTTTGGACGATGGCGAGGATCTCACGGTGGAGATACCTTGCGCGGATATCGATCTGATCGTCTCGCGCGATGTGACCGTGCAGTCGTTTACCACGGGAAACGTCGGTCTCGTAGAGGAGTCCTTCGATAATGGTGACGGCATCTGCGGTTTCAACTATCTGCCGATGGGCCACGATGGATCGAGGTGGCTGGGTGAGCCCCAGGCATGTGACAGCTATCTTGCGGAAGCGACAATCGAGATGCAGGCTTACCGTGCTGCCGATACGCTGAACTCGAAAGCCGCCATGTTCGATGAGACGATAACGTGGACGGCAGAGATGGAGTTCTTTACCGCGTGTCCGTACTCGGTCGAGGTGCTTGAACCACTGGGAACTTGGCGGGGGATAGCGATTGCAGGTGACGGCAGGTTGTACCTTGCGTCGGATGACCAATTTGGCCCAGACAGCTACATGAAGTCCCTCGAGGGATTTAACGCTAGGTATGATCCGAACATATCCAGGGTATCTTTGCGCCTCAGTGTGTCCGATGAAGAACTCCAAAGCGTTAAATTGATCTCGGATGAGAACGCGGGCGTTCTGATAGATATGACGTACGAAGATAACAAGTGCTACGTGGATGCTTATGACTCCGTGACCGGTGTGCGAATGTGGTCCAAGACGCTCGCCGATGACAGCGTCGACTCCTATCAGTGTGTGGGTATGGACAGCAATGGCGCAGCCATCGTGGTTCTCGAAAGCGTGGACTTGGCGGAGTGGGCCAATGCCCATCAAGCCGTTAGAAGGATCGATATTCTGACCGGTGAGGAGAGTGAGCGGACCGTGATCGATCCCGCCATCCAGGGGTATGAGAGTTACGATGTCGTGAAGTGGAGTGCGGACGGCAAGTATCTCATGCTGGCGGTTAATAAGGATAGTGGGGCACATTTGCTGAAGGCGAATCTCGAACTGACTGTTTTCGACGACCTCGCCTCGGATACGGATTTTACGCAGATTCGCGACTTTGCGTCTGACGTCGTAGAGGGTGTCTATTATACACTTGAGGATGTTTTCGTGGAGGACAGTGGGTATATCGTGACGACGTTGATCAAGCGTAACGCGGAGGGTGACGTGCTTGTTCGGACTGAGATTGCCGCGAACTATTCCTATGAGGGGGATGGGCTTGAGGCCCAGAAGCTGATTATGGACAAGGATCACGTCTACGTCATCGCGAGCAGCGATGATGGCTTCGCTGCGATTGCGAAGATTGAGAAGAGGAATATGAAAGTTGTCTGGGAAAGCTATGCCATTGGTTCATTCCTCGACTTTGCCTTGGACGAACTTAGTGCCACTATCGTTATTATGGGCGAGGAGGAGGCGGGGCGGATCGCGATCCCAATTATGTACCGGATCAGCGTCTATGGACATCATTTCGGCAATGTCTTCATCGACGGTCTGGATGCGCTAATGGCGGTGACCGGGGGTGGCGGAGGAGACGCACTTGATCCAGCCGAAGGACCTTAGACGCGAGCACAATGACCCTCCCTATGCGTTGCGTCTTTTTCTTTCCATATCAAGCTTCCATATACGCTTGTGTGCGCGGTAGATCGATACGATGAAAGCGATCAGCGCTACGCCGAGTACATAGGGCAGGAACGACATCATATAGGTCGCGCCCAAATAGATCATCAACGTGTTGTTAGCGATCAGGAGAAAGCGTATTTCTGTGGGGCCAAAGCCCACGTAGCCGATGATCATATCGTTTGTTGTGGCAAAATAGAGATACGCATGCACCATGAACGCGGTGAACATCACGAAGCCAGCAACTATTATAGTCATGTATGTTTCAGGGATGATGAGGGTGTAGCCTATAACAATCGTGCCAGCGAAGACGTAGTCGAGCATGTGGTCCATATAGTAGC
>Ga0075115_10001364_pt1 | contig 11946 bp, 9 predicted proteins | sample AntAceMetag02UKH_FD_69785 | JGI IMG/M metagenome (GOLD analysis project Ga0075115, IMG submission 69785) | Saline lake microbial communities from Ace Lake, Antarctica - Antarctic Ace Lake Metagenome 02UKH | ecosystem: Environmental > Aquatic > Non-marine Saline and Alkaline > Saline | place... | reverse complement strand
CTACGATAAAGAAGTCCTGGGTGCCACTGCCAGTTCCGCTGGTGGTGATATCAATATCCTGGCCAGCAAAGCGGTAGTCCTGGCTACCGGCGGTTTCACCCATAGTGCCGAACTGCTTAATGAATGTGTTCCCGGTCTGGGTAATGTCACTGCCCTCTCCTGCCCCGGTCATACCGGAGACGGCCATAATATGACTTTTGATATTGGCTGTTTCATGAGAGGCCGCTCCACCATCTACTCGGTACAGGGTATGTACCCCGGTTCAACCACCATGCAGGGTTATGCCGAGCTATTCCTCTATGGGGCTATTGACGTTAACATGGATGGCCAGCGTTATATCGCCGAAGATATCTACTGGTCAAACAAGCGCACACGGCTCACCCTGGAGCAGCCAAAAGAGGGCGGTATACCCATCCTCTACCAGCTTATTGACAAGAAAGCATATGATAAAGCGGTAAGCGCGGGTCCGCCTATCGGCCTGGGAGCTAGCACGATAGAACTGCTGGAGCAGGCTGACAGCATTGAGGAGTTGGGAGAAAAAATTAGCGCCAAGGACCTGAAGACCACCGTGGAACGCTACAACAATGATATAGACACGGCAGGCTATGACACGATTCTTGGCCGGAGAACCATGGTGGGCGTCGGTACGCCGGCAATTGAGAAACTTGATACGCCGCCATTCTATGCCTTTAAAAATACTGCCTGGCTCGCCTATAACCCCACTGTCTCGATTATAATTAATGGGAACCTGAATCCAGTCACCGTTTATAATGAGCCCGTCAAGCGCCTCTACCTCGCCGGAGAATTAATGTTGAGGAATGTATGCGGTAATCACTACATATATGGTGAAGCTACCGGGGCTGGCGGTGGGCTGGGACTGGTAGCCGGTAAATATGCCGCCAGGGAAACAGCGCGGGTATAATATCCAGTTCAACTAAATATTATCTTTGGAGTATACTATTACCCTGCAAGTAGATAACACACGGAAAGGTTAGTATAAAAAGGCGAATTTGAACATATTAAAGAAAAAACGTGTCTGGATACCACTGTTGGTACTGTTTATAGCGGCTATTGGCGGCGGTGTGTTGTGGAATTACCATGATGAACCCGAGTTCTGTACCACCTGCCACATCATGGACCCTTATCTAGAATCATGGGCATCACCGCCGTTACTGGCCAACGCCCACGCCGAGTATGATCTCTCCTGCCTAGACTGCCATCCGTTCCAGATAATGGAGTCAGCCAGGGAGGTCATCGTCTACGTGCTGGGCAACTACGAAGACCCACTGAGAGAACGTGAGTTCTCTCAGGAATGGTGCTTCCAGTGCCACGAGCATGGGAGCTATGAAGAATTAAAGGGACGAACCGCCGAGATGCTAGAGACAGTGGACCGTAACCCCCATGATTCGCACCTGGGCGAGCTACGTTGTAGTATCTGCCACAAGATGCACCGCCTTTCCGATGACTTCTGTGCTCAGTGTCATGGTGAAATCAGCCTGGAGGCAAGATGGGCAGCGCAGCCATAGAGCCACAGGTCACGATACCGGAACTGCCCCAAGTAAGCGTCCATGACACAGGCACAACACCCGTTGAACAGCAGATTTGCCTTAATATTTATCAAGGTATTATGTAATGCTATCAAAGAAAGATGCCAGCACGGACGGGAAGGAGCAGCGACGTGGAGTATGGTCTCGCCTGGTTAGATTCATCACCTCCATGAGATTCACTCTCGGTCTACTATTGATAATAGGTTTTTTTATCCTCCTGGAAGCCATTACTCCCTTTAATATGTTAAGCGAATCCCGTATATTTACCTTCCTGTGCCTGCTGCTTTTACTGTCCCTTATAATATGCAGCGCCCTGAGGTTTACCTCCTCGCTACGCTCATATCAAAACGGTCTTACCATTACCTCAAGGGACAGTATCCTGTCCCAGCCTCTGCAAAACGGGATGACGACTAATAAACCTCCGGCTCAGGCACTATCCGGTGTAGAGAGCTTGCTGAAGAGCCAGGGCTTTCGCCTGCTCAGGCATAATAGCGAACTGATCTATGCTGACCACGGCAGGTTCGGCTTTTTTGGCTCCAATATCCTGCATCTCGGACTCATAGTCATCATTGCTGGTATCTGCATCGGGGCTCCGGCTGGTTTTGAAGGGACAGTTTACCTTACCGGCGGTCAATCATTTCTGGAGACAGGCACAAGCTATGATAATATATCAGAAGGTTGGCGAAATATCTTCTGGGGAAACCACCGCGGCTTCGAGACTAGGCTTGATGATTTTCAGATAGACTACTCCGATGACTACCACCCCACAGACTTTATAAGCCGGGTGACCGTCCTGGAGGCCAGCGAGGCAGTGCTCACCAGGGACATCACGGTAAACAGCCCGCTCAGCTACCGGGGAGTGAATATCTATCAGTCCACTTACGGTTGGGCACTATCGGTCAGGATTGAGGAGCCTTCGGGAGAGGCTCTACTTGATGATATAATCCGCTGCCCGATGGATACCGGCGGTATCGGTACCGCTTCTTTTACCTTTCCGGACATGCCGGTGGCCATGGATTTCATACTCGTTCCAGACCAGCAACAAAAGGGCGGTATGCGCAGTACCTCACCCCGGCCCAATAACCCGGTACTCTTTTTCGTACTGCGCTCCGGGCAAACAGTAATGACCAGACAGGATATCCCCCTGGGAGAAAAAACAGACATTGGCGGGCTTACCGTTTCCTTCGACAGGCTGGAAATGTATTCCGGGTTAATGGTAACCAGCAGTCCAGAAGTACCTGCTATCTACAGCGGTTTCGGTATAGTCATAATCGGCCTAATCCTGGTATTTTATATAACGCCACGCTGCTTCTGGGTTGTCGCTGAGCCAGAAGAGACTGGAGCCAGTATTATGATAAGAGGCAATGTTGGCAGAAAAGGAGACGTTTTCGCTGCCGATTTCGCTAGACTAACCGAAGAAATTAAGCGCTATCTATGAGTTAATATGATGGATAATATAGACCTTACCCTGTTTCAAATCGCACTTATCATTTACATCTCCAGCTGGATTTCGCAAACTACTGCCCTTATATTCACTAAAAGAAAGCTGGCGCTTACCGGTACCGTACTGCTCGCCATGGGGCTTGCCGCAAATGTAGCGTCACTCATTACTCGCGGGCTGGATATCGGGCATATGCCCTTTACCAGTCTCTACGAGACACTCTCCCTGTTTTGCATACTCCTCACCATCGCTCTACTTATCATGGCGCGCCGGATAAGAATAGAGCAGATAGGTGCCTTCGCTATGCCCGTTGTTATACTGGCCATGGTAGTGGGCCTCACCAGATACACCGCTGGCGGCGAGCTGGCACCGGCATTAAGGAATTTTTGGCTCTCCATCCACGTGCCCATCGCCATATTGTCCTACGCGCTCTTTGCTCTGGCTTTTATCGGCGGCTGTTTGTATTTAGTCAGGAACAGGTTGAACCCGTGCACATCAATTATGTCACGCCTGCCGGAACTGGAAACGCTGGACATATTTATCTACCGCTTTATTACCGCCGGGTTCATCTTCCTCACTGCCGGCATTATGACAGGCGCAGTCTGGGCGAATATAGCCTGGGGAAGCTACTGGAGTTGGGACCCCAAGGAGACCTGGAGTTTGGTAACATGGCTCATCTACGCCCTGTACTTGCATGCCCGCCTTATCGGCGGCTGGCGAGGCAGCCGCTCTGCTGTAATCGCCGTCATCGGCTTTACCGCCGTTTTGTTTACCTATTTCGGAGTGACCTTTCTGCTAAGCGGGCTTCATACCTACGCCTAGCCCGCTGTGTTTTAAGCCAACAACAGTTGATAGATACCGGCGTAGCAGCACATAACGCCTCTCCTTCCTGTCGGTTTACCCGCCCGATTTTACTATCATCAGTCTTTTAACTTATGATAAGAAGGCTGGCAAATACCAGTAGCGTAAGTTAAAGCCAGAGAGAACGCCAGGTTAGATAAGCAGGTAAAATATTAGCCTTCACCAGGGATAAGCTATGCAAAAAATCATACTGGCTTCAGCATCGCCACGGCGGCAGGAACTGCTGTCCAGGATTGGGCTCAAGTTTGATATTGAACCGGGTAACTGCGAAGAGGACATTAGCCCGGAACTGGAACCGCACGAGCTCGCCCGTAGCCTATCCCTTCAGAAGGCGAAGCTGGTAGCGGTAAGACATAAAAATGCCTTAATCATTGCCGCAGATACTTTTATCGTCGCTGGCGGCCGGATAATGGGTAAACCGCATACCGAAAATGAAGCGAGAACAATGCTTAAAACGATATGCGGCCGTTCGCACTCCGTTATTACCGGTTTCAGCCTGATAGATACCACCACCGGTAAAACTCTATCCGACTCGGTAGAGACCAAAGTCCACATCAGAAAACTGACATTGGCAGAGATAGACGCCTACGTAAAGACCAGAGAGCCGCTGGACAAAGCAGGAGGCTACGCCATACAGGGGCTGGGGGCTGTTATCGTGAACCGGATTGAAGGGGATTACTATAATGTAATGGGCCTTCCCCTGAGTGCCCTTACCGAAGCCCTGAGAGAGTTTGGCGTCCGTGTACTGTAAAGTTGCAGCCAGCCAAAAGATTGCATGTACGTGGCGCTCAGGCAACAGTGACTGCCGCGTGCTCACCGGCGACATGTCCTGTGGAGAATGCTGCTTGCAGGTTATAACCGCCGGTCTCGGCATCAATATCCAGCACCTCGCCGCAGAAGTATAGCCCGCTTACCAGTCGCGAGGCCATCGTGCGCGGATTTACCTCCTTGAGCGAGACGCCCCCGGCAGTGACCATCGCCGAAGTCAGGGGTAATGGCGACTTGATGTTAAAACGTAGCGCTTTTAAGAGGCACAGCAGACGCTCCCTCTCCTCCGCGTCAATCTGGTGACCGCGCCGCTCTGGCGGTATGCCCGTCATCTCAATAAAGGGCTCGATTAGTTTTTGCGGCAGCAGTCCCTTGAGAATATTATGATAGCCTCTCTTGCTGTACTGGTCAAAATCTCGTTGCAGGCGGTCGCGCAGCTGCTTTTCACTGAGCGCCGGTTTCAGGTCTATGGATACACTGACCGGCCCGCGCTCAAGGGCACCGGCAATCGCCCGGCTCATTTGCAGCGTAACCGGGCCGCCGATACCGAAATGCGTCATCATCATGTCACCCATCCGGCTCTCTATAACCGGCAGACGCGGGCGTTTACCCGGGATACTCCTCCCCGAATCACTGTCCGGTGCCAAGGACAGGCTAATCTCATCCGCCACCAGCTGATATGCCGTCAGGCGCACGTTATGCAGGCTGACGCCCTGCATGCTGCGGGCACGCTCCACCTCTTTTACCACCAGCGGTACCAGAGCCGGACGTAGTAGCGTAACGGTATGACCAACCGCAGCCGCCATACGGTAACCATCACCGCTGGAACCGGTACCCGGATATGACGAGCCACCCGTTGCCACTATGACCACCGCCGCCGGGTATATCTCCGCCCCGGCCTGCACGCCCACCACTCGCCCTTCAGACACCATAATATCGGTTACGCGGTCCCCGGTCTTAACGCGGACTCCGTTACTATCCAGGTAGCGCTCAAAAGCCCGGACTACATCAAGGGCATCATCGGAGACGGGAAAGATACGCCCACCGCGCTCGGTCTTGGTAGCCACCCCCTGGCACTTTAAAAATGCGAGCAGGTCATCCCTGAAGTACTGCCTGAAGGTACTATAGAGAAAACGGCCGTTCGTGCCGTACATGGCTATAAAATCATCAATTTCAGCGGTATTGGTCAGGTTACAGCGCATCTTACCGCTGATAAGGATTTTATTGCCGGGACGTTCGGTCTTCTCCAGAAGAAGCACCTCGGCACCCGCTTCGGCAGCCCGCCCGGCAGCCATCATGCCACTCGCGCCCCCGCCAATAACGATAACCCGCCTGTTTACCATTGGTACCGGCTCCGGTTTATTTACGCCATTTTTCAATATCTAACCGCAGATTGCGCTTCTGATTTTCCAAATATGAAAGAGCTGACAATTAAAGCTGTAGCTTAGCGATAGCCCTTACTGCATGATAGCATACTGGGAGGTATAATTGACGGGCTGAAAGATAGAATGGCAGAGCAAGAGAAGACACTGCAGGTGATTTGCGCAATATCACCCTCTATAAACTGCCCCGCCTTTGTGACAGGACAGCTTATAGACAGCTAATAATGCCAAACGGCAAATGATCAGAGAGACTGCTTTATCCGGTCTTACCTTTCTTCAAACGCCAGCCCAGCAGTAATGTAATACCCGTCACGGCAACGGCCAAGACAATCCAGGGTGCCAGCAGCTTGAGCTTTGCGGTGTTCATCACCGTCCCGCCGACATAGGGTGGTGCCGGTGGCTCAATTGACGGGGCCCACTCTTCTTCCCATTCTTTATAGACTTCATTGGAGATAATTTGTAAATTTAGAGAGTTATTATGATATCCCACCGGACCCGGCCCCATGTAAAAGCAGGTGGCCACTATGGTGTCCACACCGGTATTAATTCCGGGGTAGCTCCAGTACGCGTTGCCGTTAATATCCGAGATACTGTCACCCATTACTCCGGTATGAGGCCCGTCAATCACCGTGAAAGTGATGAGCTGCCCCGGCAGTGGATTACCAAAATAGTCGCAGGGAGTAGCTAAAACCTCGTGGGGAGTCCCCACCGGATTCAGTGAAGTCCAGGGGCTTAAAGGCAGAATACACTCCTGGAGGTCTCTAATGCACCTGCAGCTTCTTTTCGCCTGGGCAGGCACGGGCTGCGTGGCTACCTCCACTTCTACCTTGAAAGACCCCAGTTGCGGACACGGGGCCAAAGTCGTCGTCCATTTCCCGTTGGCGTCTGTCTTATTACTGGCTGCTGGAAATGGTACAGTACTGCCATCCGATTTCGTCACCGTGACGCTGAGCGGCTGCTGTTTGAGGGGCTGCCCCGCCGGGCCGGAGGGTGACACCGCCCCACTTCTATCAGTCAGGGTAACGGTGATGGTTGTCACTCCGTCCGGAGCCGGTACGGCGCACGGCACAATCTCTATGGAAATCTGCACCCGGGAATACCGGCTGGCTACTTTTACATCAGACACATCCCCCGAGTAGTTCTCCATGAGGTTATCCACGCCCTTGTAGAGCTTACCGGTAGCCGGTTCTATATAGACGGTCTCGCCGCCTACCTTCCAGTTGGTCTCCAGGACAAAGTGCTGTTTTGTCTCGCTGTCTTTGGTAAACTTGACCCTGGCCAGTGCCGAGTCAAAACTCTCATTGTTCCAGAGCCCCACCTGCACGTCCCGCGCGATATGCCAGCATTCGTACTTGTCTTTCTCCCAGTCAGCGGTGCTGATACCGTCTTCCGCGAGTGCCTTTTCAATTTTCTTCATTGCGTCTGTTTTTTCGGCATCTGTCAGCTCATCGGCAAGCACTCCCCCCGGCATACAGATCAGCATCATCAAAGATAGACCCCAAGCAGCCATGGTACTCAAGATTATTTTCATCTTTGCATCTCCTTTCACACACCCCGGAATACCCGAATGTTACGCCTGTTCAGCGCCCGGCGCCGGTGAATAGTGATAGCTATTATTTGATAGGTTATTCCCTCCGTTATATTAATGGTTTAAGGTTCGGAAACAGGCTGAATTTCCCTTTAGAAAAAAATACCGCGAACCGCGGTAGTAAACCGCAGTCCCGGTACCCATATCCACATAGCGTCCGCTTCCCCAGCATATCTACACCACCCCACACCGAATATACATAAAAGCCAGGAAAAACCAACCCATAATATTCTAGATTAGGTACATTCAAATTCAATCCTCCAAAAGAAGGATTTTGGTCTTATATCCTCAAATATAACCTCGCCAGGTCGTCAGTCAGTTTCCCATACGGTTACAGAGACCTTCAGCGTAACGTCTATCTGATGCCTGCCGGCTACGGCCCGGGGCGAAAAGGGGGCTTGATGGCCCTCCTTTTGGAAGGCGTTGAGTGCCGTCTTGGGGACTTAAGAATGAATTACACGGGCTAAGGAGTGCTTACGGTGGATGGCGGTTGGTTTGATAATAGGGTAACTGCTTTATTAACACTTGGCAGGTACTCACTTTAAGACTGGACAAAAACAGTCTGAGTCAATTATAATGCACAGGTAGCGAGCTAATCGGGAGGTAAGCCATGATTAGTAGCTGTCAGCTAAAATCCTTTCTTGGAGAGCATCTTATTTTGTTTATTAGCTATGTCGTGAAGCAAACATACGAGTGAAAAAACTACCTGTACAACTAATTTACCGAGGCTAGTTTGCTGGGATCCTCCCCGTAAAAATTCCTATCCAATCTATCGATAGTCTGAATTCTCCAGCCATTTTCTAGTATCCCCATTTGATAAACTACTCTGTTCTACGAGAGCCTCCACTATGTATTACCCGCTTGCTATTTGGATACAGCGAACTATAGGTTTTTTATCTATGCCTGAGGCGTAGATAAAACATGCGGAGAGAGAGATATATATGGTAACTTTAACGAAAGAGTTAAATATAGATGTAAAGCAGGTGCTGCGTAATCTGGGCTATGGTGACTACGCGGAGCCGTCCGCGCGTATAGCGTCTCTGGTAGAAGAGTATGCGGATAACGCTCTACCCCTTATAGAACCGTCGTATTCATATGTCATCAAGAAGGTAGAGTGGGTTAACGGCCCTATTTCGTTTATTGAAGACTCCATTATCTTCAAGAGCCAGGTGCTTGCCCGGCTTTTGGAGAAATGCGATAAGGTAGCGATACTGTCACTGACGACAGGCAGTCACCTTGAGGAAATGACGAGCCAGCTATCCAGGAACAGGCTCGTACTGCAAGCCAGTGTGCTGGATGCGGTAGGTTCCGCTGCTGTTGAGAACCTGGCCAATTCCGTTCAGCAACAGATAGGGGAGAGGGCTCACAGTGAGGGTCTCACCATAAGCCGGCGTTTTAGCCCCGGTTACTGTGACTGGCACATAGGCCAACAGCGCATGCTGTTCTGGGCTCTAGAGGGCAACACCAACGGCATTCACCTGACAGAGTCGTGCCTAATGATTCCCCAGAAATCAATATCAGGCATTATCGGCATCGGGCCGGGCGAAGTAAGCCTCTATAATCCGTGCCGGACCTGTAAAGAACTTGATTGTATAGGCAGGAGGTAGATTATATATAGACATGATTAGAAAAGGACTAGCCGGGGGGAGCTTTAAACCCCTAACCGAAGACTCCATACTGCGCGTGCACCGGACTGTCATACGTGTGATAGAGGAAGTAGGCTTTGAAGTAAACTCGGAGACAGCACTCAGTTTATTCGAGCAGGCCGGGGCCAGCGTAGACCGTGGAAAGAACCGGGTACGTCTGCCCGAGGCAATAGCCATGAAACTGATACAACAGGCACCGTCGGAGATAAGGCTCTGCGGTCAAGATGAGAAACATGATATTCTGATGGGTGGGAACCGCGTGCATGCAGGTACCGGCGGCACGGCGCTGTATATCTACGAGCCGGACACCAATACGAAACGCCAGGCCAGTCTTGATGACCTGAAACGCATCGCCAGGCTGGTTGACCAGCTGGATAATATTCACCTTTTCATGCTGTCGACCTATCCCAACGAGCTACCCGTAGAGCAGATAGATGCTAACCGCTTCTTTGCCGGTCTGGATAATACTACCAAACACGTTATGGGAGGCGTGTACACCCTGGAAGGGGTAAAGCAGGTAATACGTATGGCAGAGATAGTGGCCGGTTCTCACGAAGCACTCCGTGAGCGGCCCATCGTCTCCATGATAGCCTGCAGTATAAGCCCGATGAAGATGGATGCCCAGTACGGCGACCTGGTAGTGGCTATCGCCAAGAGCGGTATACCGGTGGTATGTCCGGCGGAACCGCTGTGCGGCGCTACTTCACCGGTTACACTCGCCGGTAACCTGGTTATCCAGACGGTTGACTCGCTGATGGGAGTAATGCTCGCTCAGGTTGTTAACCCGGGGACACCAGCCATTTTTGGTTCGGTAGCCTCAAGTACCGACCTCAGGCGACTCAATTACCTGGCAGGCTCCATAGAGATGGGGCTTATTAACGCTGCCGGCGCCCAGATGGCCCAGTTTTACCAGCTGCCGTTCTACGCCACCGGCGGTATGACCGATTCCAAGATGCTGGATGCGCAGAGCGGCTACGAGTCGGCACTCACCAGCCTGCTGTGTGCTCTGGCCGGGGCCAATTTCATACACGACTCCGCCGGGCTCATGGAGTTTGCACTAACCCTGTCCTACGAGAAGCTCGTTATGGATAATGAGATACTGGGCATGGTAATGCGGGCGGTAGAAGGCATTAGAGTGGATGATGAAACCCTGGCCTTTGACCTGATACAGCAGGTGGGACCGGGAGGAAACTTCGTCACCGCCAGGCACACCAGGCATTTCATGCGCAGCGAGCACTATCAGCCATCTATCAGTGACCGTAACAGCCGGGAAAACTGGGAGGCGAAAGGTGCCCAGGCTACCTGGGAAAAGGCAGCCGACAGAGTAAAAGAGCTTCTGGCCAACGACACCGGCCACCTGCCCGCCACGACCAGAAACAAGATACTTGAGGAAATAAAAAATATAGTGGATTGAGATATGCTGGTAATTGGAGAAAAGATAAACGCATCAATCAAGTCTATCGCCGAAGCTATTGCCAACCGGAATGATGAATACCTGGCAAATTTAGCCAGAGACCAGGCCAACGCCGGAGCCAATTTCATTGATGTCAACACCGGCAGCGGCCAGGGCTTACATAGCGATGAAATAGCGGCTATGAAATGGCTGGTAGATGTAGTCCAGAATGCCACGGATAAGCCGCTCGCTATTGACAGCGATTCGCCGGACATGATTGAGACCGGCCTTAAGCAGTACCGCGGCGAGAAGGTAATGATTAACTCCGTAACGGCTGAAATACCGCGTCTGGAAGCTGTCGGCCCGTTGGCCGCAGAGCGGCAGGCAAGTATCATAGCACTAGCCATGGGAGCAGAGGGCATACCGGACAGCGTAGACAAGCGACTCGCTGCCTGTGACGTGATAATGACGAAACTTACCGGTTTCGGCATAAAACCGGAGGATATATATTTTGACCCCCTGGTATTACCAATAGCCGTAGATGCCCGTCAGGGACAGGTGACACTGAAGACCATAGAGCAGATTAAACAGCGTTTCCCCGATGCCAAGACCGTAATGGGGCTGAGCAACGTGTCCTACGGTCTACCGGTAAGGAAATTGATTAACCGTACTTTCCTGATAATGGCAGCTTATGCCGGTCTGGACGCAGTAATCATCAACCCTCTGGATACCAAAGCCATGAGTTTCATTAAGGTAGCCGACATTATCACCGGGAAAGACCCTTCCTGCCGGGCATATCTCAGGGCTCACCGGCAAGGCACCATCGTAGAATAGAAGAATAGGCGGCAGGGTGACAGGAACGCTTAAGGCAAGAACATAGTGACTTAAGATAACACCGTATGGTCAGTGTGTTGCTCTTACCCGTATAAGTCAAATCTTTTTATCAACCTTATATATTACTGAAAGCGGAGTGTGAAAATGGTAGAGGACATATTCAGCCTGATACGGGAAAACGTTATTCAGGGGCGAATAACCCGAGACGACGAAGGTATGCAGGAAGGTATGGTAGGTCAGCCCGGCGTCCGGGAGCTTGTTGAAACAGCTATCGCCTCTGGCATTGATACCATGGAAATCATCAATAAAGGTCTCACTGACGGCATGACGGTAGTGGGACAGAAATTTGAAGCGGGGGAGTATTTTATTCCCGATATGCTGGCTTCAGCCGAAGCGGTGGGGATAGCCATGGAAATACTGGAGCCTCTCCTGGCCAAGAGCGGTATTAATAACAAGGGTAATATAGTTATCGCCACGGTAAAAGGG
>Ga0075115_10001354_pt1 | contig 11988 bp, 10 predicted proteins | sample AntAceMetag02UKH_FD_69785 | JGI IMG/M metagenome (GOLD analysis project Ga0075115, IMG submission 69785) | Saline lake microbial communities from Ace Lake, Antarctica - Antarctic Ace Lake Metagenome 02UKH | ecosystem: Environmental > Aquatic > Non-marine Saline and Alkaline > Saline | place... | reverse complement strand
TGTGGAGCACCTTGCTGTGGGGCATACTGTTGAGCTGGAGCACCTTGTGGAGCACCTTGTGGAGCACCTTGCTGTGGGGCATACTGTTGAGCTGGAGCACCTTGCTGACCATTTTGCTGACCATTTTGATTTTGCTGAGCACCTTGACCACCACCTAAGAAAGTAAATTCTTCAAGAACAATCTTTGTTGAATATCTTTTTCCAGTACCATCTTTGGCCTCATATTGATCTGTCTTAATACGACCTTCTAGATAAAGATTTGAACCCTTTGTTAAATATTTAGTTAGAATTTCTGCAACTTTTCCCCAAGCCTCAATATTATGCCATTCAGTTTCTTGAACTTGCTGACCTTGTTTATCTTTATAACTTCTATTAGTAGCCAACGTGAATTTAGTTACCATATTAGTTTCATTGAGATACCTAGTCTCTGGGTCTTTGCCCAAAGTTCCTATTAAAATTACTTTGTTTACACCTTTCATAAATTATTTGATTTTTAAATGTTAAAAAATATAAAGCAAATATATAGCTTTTTTTTTAATAAACAATATTAATTTTACCTTTTTTATGATATTTATAAAAAATGTTGTTAATGCTCTAATAATGGAAAAAATAAATAAAAGTAAAATATCCCAAATAATTAGAAATTTCCTACTTGAATCTTACGAATCCAAAGACGCCGTAGATACAGAAAGTGAAATCGAAATTAATAAAACAAAAAAAGGACTTCCTCAATTTGAGGAATATATGATTTTCTCAATAGATGAAGAGAGACGAGTATTGCCATTTACAATGAAATACGCTATGATAGGAGGTCATTTGCCATCTTTTCAGAAAGATATAGAAGAATTGTATAAAGAATTAAAAACTAATGGTTACACGCCCTCTGATATAATAGATTTATTATTTCCTAAACTAAAAGGACTATTAAATGATGAGTCTACTTTTGAAGAATTTTTCTCATTATTAACACCTTATCATAAACAGACCAAAGCAAGCGAGGACGATGTTTTCTATTATGATGACCCCCAAAATAAAAAATTAGAGGTAGTTGCAGACAACCTTCTTTCTTTTGTGGGAACCTCAGGCGAAAAAAAAATATCAATAAAGCCTCTACTTACTAAAACTGGATATGCACAACTTCAATTTTTAGCAAGAGTAGCAACAGATAATTTTGACTTAACTAGTCGCCCAGATGAATTTATATTTTACGCCTCAAACAGAAAAGATAGCACATATAGAAAAAGAGCTCACGATACACTTATGGGTTTCTACAGAAAGGCAATTAGAGAAATTGCCCTTAGATTAACTGGTCGTAATAGAGAAAGTTTTGAAATGAACGCTGCTTCTATAAAAGATGATTTTGACCCAGAATTTAAGAATTTATTGGACGCTGGTATGACAAGCCTATCTGATGCTATGTTTCAAGGTAAATACGATGCAAGTTATAATAATTTTGGCGCCTGGGCATTTACCATTATTAAAAATGGAATTAAGCTCGCTATAAGAAAATATACTAAATTAGGATTTAATTTAGGTTATGACCCTAAATTAATGAGAAGTCCCGCAGATGCATTTGAACAGAATCCTGGTGGACAATATTCAATATGGGTATCTAAACTCCCTCTTGAAAGTTCTAATATAGATATTGGTGATTTAATAATCCCAGAAAATATAAATGTAACAGCTAGAGATGGTGAAATTAAAAAACTTCCAAATTTAAATAATATTCCTCAACCAGTGTATGAGGATGGTACCCCTGTATTAGAACAAGAAACCGATACATCTAAGTTTGATAAAAAAATATTCTATGAATATGTTTTTAAAAGTGGTCTAATTGCACATTCTTATTTAGAAGAGGCTGCAAAAGATAATGTAATTAGCATATTTAATACACTTTCAAAGCACTCACTACAAAAGCTAAAAAATCTAGATGCATATAAATCATCAAGAAAAGATGTAGATTATGGTTATTTAAACCCTACACAAGATGAGCCCATAGACCTAGACCAACCAACTGACCAAGGTAAGAAATATAATGTAACCCCTAATCAAAAGGATCAACTTCATATAAAGTTAATTGACACTGTTATAAATAATATAGATAGGTCGTGGCCATCTTTTGATAAGAAGCCTGCATTAAAAATATTTTCATCGGGGGCTGCAAAAAAAGCATATGCACCATTAATACAATGGGCCCTTGATAATGAATACTCCGAAAAAGATATAGAAGATATTTATAAATCTTGTCTAGGTGAAGCTTTTTTTAGCATATGGTCAGAACCAGTTTACGATGGTCCCGTGTGGACTGCTAGACCAAGTACTGATTTTTTGAAAAAACTAGAACAACTCTACGACTTACAAAAGGGAACTTTGGTAAATGTTGCGAAAAAAATATCTACCAGTTCTAATATAAATAAAAGACCAATAATTGTTCAAGATGAATTTTATTTTACTGATGAAGCTGGTGAGAAAAAACTAATGCCAGAACTTGATCAATATTCTTATGATAATATTGGCGCTGTTTGGTCGTCTGTTCCAGGGGATAAAGCTTTAGAAAAAATAGAAAAAAAATATAGTCTATCTGGACTAAAAGAAAAAATACAAGGTATAAGAACATCTATTGACAATTCTTTCTATATAATAAAAGAGGGAAATAAAAGAATTATACCAGAATTAGACGCTTACATAATGAATATTGGCAAACCTTTAATAAAATTTGCCACATCTCAAAGAAATAAGCTGGATATTGAAGTTGCCGAGGCAATTAGAAAATACAATAGTAATCAGATTGAAAAATTGGGAAATGAACAATTAGCCTTTTTATTTGATGCTGGGGGATATTATTCACAAGAGGCTAGACAATATGGTTCTATGAACGTGTTTAAACGATTGGCAACACTAGTAAGTGCAATGAGATTTCAAGGTGAACACGGGGAAAATCAGAGCCTAAAAGTTGGAAGTATGTTAAATCCAGAGACTAGAACTCAAACTCTTGATAAGATATCAAAAATAATTTCTCTACTAAGTGGAACCGACATTACCTTAGAGGAAAATATAAAAAAACTAAGAAATTTAATTAAAGAAAATTTACTTAGATTATACAAAAAATAAACTATTTATAGAAAATATAATAATATGGCAAGCATAAGAAAGATTATAAGAAATTTTTTATTAGAGAACACTAATATAGAAGAAGTAAATTATCCTGGAACAAATGATGAAATTCCAGTAGATTTAACAAAGCCAGAATTGAGAAATAATGACCTCTCTGGACCACGCCTTAGGTATCCAACTGGTGAACCTGCTTCACTTGCAAAAAATAAAGATGGTAGTTCTGCCTCGGCAGAGTTAGAAAAAGCGTGGGACGACCACACCAAATCAAAACAACCATCTGAAAAAGACCTAGAAAAAAGTAGAGCAGATGCAAAAAAAGCAGCCGAAGGCCCTCAATTGAAAGAAAAATATGAAAGTGCCAGAGCAGAAAATACAGCTAACACTTATGAATATGTCGAAGATAAACTTACCGCACTTGCTGATAAATTAAGAGCAAAAGTCCCTACTACAAAAAAAGATGGTTATGAATATGCTTTTGAGGGTGACATAATTCAATTAGCTAATTTGCACGCCAAAGAAATAGCATCAAAAGGAAGAAGTTCTGCATTTTCTTTACAAACTTTTAAAACAAGAGTTTCACCTAAAGATATGTATTCATGGGAAGAACAAACTAATATTAAAAAAGATATTGATCTTGGAGATGGTGATACAGATAAGGAACTTTCAAGAACTAAGCAAGAGCCAAAAACTATAAAAATAGATCCTAAAAAGCCTGAAGACCAAGTCTTAGCCCCAGCTGCAAGTAAAGCAAAAAAGAAAAATCAAACAAAAAAGAAATTAGACGAGGCCAATGTAGCAATTGGTAAAAATGCAAATTTTGAACCTAAAAATATAGCTGATACTGTAACATTTACCGTTCCAACCAATGCTGATAATGAATATACTCAATATATTTTAGAAGTTCTAATAAGAGCTTATAAAGGTGCAACAACACTAACCAATGGAAAAGTAACAACAGATAAAGAATTAAAAGGCGGTGGGGAAGAAACTTTTGTAGAAAATCAAAAAGTTGTAATTAGCGCATCTAAAGACAATTTGCTTGCTACAATAGCTGCTTTTTTTGAGATAAGTGGTAAGTCTGGTTATTCTGCAATAAAAACTAATTTAACATATTTAATCCAATCTGAAACCAAAGGGTCGATGAACATCTCTTCTATCGAACAATCTACCTCACCTGACGAGTTCAGAGAGGGATTAGTTTACGGGTGGATGAAACTATTTGGAGATGAAGAAATTGTTAGAAGAAGTATAGAAAACAAATTTATTGATGACGGTGATGAAGCTTTTAAAACAGAAGTTGCTAAATTAGAGGGACGAAGTGTTTTAAGACAAACATCCTCATTATATTATTATATAATGAGAGGAATGGCTCGTGCAACTATCGACTATTTCAGATTAAAGAGTATGAAAATGATGAAGCAACAACAAGACATTTCAGGTCTTGATTTTGCAGCACCAGGTTCAGAAAAAATTCCAGGATATGAGTATGATGATGATACAAAAGAGGCACTAGCAGATCCAGATGCCGTTGAGAAATTTATGAAAATAAGTGAAAAGATTTATAATAGATTTAAAAACAATGCCCCAGAAGCCCAAGTAAAAGCTTGGTATGACACATTTGTTGCAGTTAAACCTGCGGTAGAGGCATTTCTTGATTCTGTTGAAGAAATCGTTCCTGAAAAATTTGAATTTGATTTTACACGCTTTGATCTTGCCAATCTTAAAACAAGAGTTGAAGGTTCCAATCCAGAATCTGGGGCGGCTCAATTTGGTCAAGCTATGGCCAAAGCTAAAACAGCAAAAGATATGAACCCACTATATGACCTTGCTAAAAGTGTGGGAATTAGAACAATTAAGCAAAAAAATGTTCGTGAACTTGAAAAAGATATGGGTGAACTCGCTGAAAAATATGGTGGTTCTTTCTGGAAAAATTCCAAAGAAATATCTTTTGCCATAAGAAACTTTTTAGCTAACCAAAAACGTTTTGATGAGATAAATAAAATGTATATGGAAGAACCTACTTTTGTTAAGTGGGAAGAAGAAGTTGGCCCAAATGGACAAACTATACAAAAACGTGTTCCTAAAATTAATCTTCTTGGAAAGGAATTTAGACAAATAGCTAGACAGGCTGGAACTGAATATGGTAGTCAATACCTTACAACAAAAGAAAAATCTGGAAAGAATTATTCCACAGAATATATACAAAGAAAAAATGCGAATGATGCTAGAATGAAAAGACTAGTTCAAAGTTCTATGGATAAACTAAAAGCTCAGGTAGACATTGATACTGATAAGAAAATTGAAGATATAATCAGAACGAATAGCTCCTTAGATAAAAGTGAAGTTGATAACCTTATACAGCAAGCCAAAGAAGTAGGTGAAAATAATAAAATAAAAATTAGTGACCAAGAACTTAAGAGCGCTGCAATAAAGGATATAACTGATAAAAATGATTCAGGGGATTATGACCAAAAACAAATGTATGGCGGTGTCCCACAAAAAACAGAAAGACCAAGCCCAGAAGAAATAAAAAAAAATGTAGCACTTGCAAAATCTAGATTTGGACAAACCTGGAAAAAAGATTATATGGAAGAAGTTTTTAAAAATGTAATGAAACGTTTGATTAACGAAAACAAATAGTAAACCATGAAAAACCTCCTTAGATTTGGAGGTTTTTTAGTAATATTTAGGTTGCTACCATAAAATATAATCCACGCTTACTTCTTGATACAGCAACATAGTGAATGTTCTTTTTTTCTTGGTCTTCTTCTTTGTCACTAAAAGTAATTCTTTTTAGTTGTTTTTTGCTCAATAGCTTATCGTAACCTAATTCACTTACTAAATCAGGGGGTAATGAATTTACAACTATACAAACATCAAATTCACGGCCTTTACTTTTATGTATAGATGTTATAAAATTGTTACAATTTTCGTGAACCTTAATAAAAGAATATATATCTACGTAACTAGTAAACACTGATATCCCCTTTTTATTCTTAACACCCAATAGAGCATCTAATTTCTTTTTAGTAGAATCGTGCAATGTATCTAATCCCTTAGGTATAGAATCAAGTTCCGCTGGTGTTATATAATTAAAATACTTCATAGGAAGCCTTTTTTTTAGAAAATCAAGCTCTAGGCTTCTAATTGTAGTGTTTGTCCTAACTAGAGCAACAACTTGCTCACTAGAACTTCTAAGCAACTCTCCAAGCTTATGATTATCCAAAATAACATCTCTATTAACAAAACCTTCTTCTTTACTATATGCAGTTGCTCTTAGTGATGAGAAGTTATTTGAATTTCTTATTATTGATTTATCACTTCTAAAATTAACTGTAAGGCTCATTTCAATTGTAGTTCTTCTATTCTTTAGCATCTCCTCAACCATATCACAATTGGTTCCAGAATAAGAATAAATGGCCTGATTTCTATCCCCTATTAAATAATAAAATTTTGCATTTAACGCTAATAAAACTTGAAGTTGAATTGTACTGGTATCTTGATATTCATCAATAAATATATAATCATATTTATTTTTAAACATATTTAACCATTTATCATCCGCAAATGCATCTCTAACTTCTATGAGCATATCAGAGAAATCTCTACTTCTTTCTGACCTTAGAAAATCTTGATATGTGTGGAAGAATTCTGGTACAGGAACCTTTATATCGTCAGCTATTTGAAGTTTATAAGCAGATATAGAAGATGATATATAGTCCCCCTCATCATATAGTCTACGAATTTTTTCATTAAACTCCTGTCTTTCCTCATAAGTAATATTTCCCGTTGGCTTACAATTCTTCTTATACCAATTAACAAAATCATAAAAAGTTGCTACCTTTTTAAATTTTCCAATCTTAGATAATATATGAAATGAAAATGCGTGGATGGTTGTTATTTTTACAGCATCATTTCCTATTCTTTCCGCCAACTCTTCGGTAGCAGCTTTTGTAAAACTAAAGAAAATTATTTTCTCAGGGGGAACACCTTTATTTAAAAGAAATTTAAGTCGCTCCACCGAACTAAATGTCTTTCCTGACCCAGCTGTGGCCGCAAGAATTACACTTGAATCTCCTGTATAAGTTATAAATTCTTTTTGTTCATCTGTATAATTTTTTTTTTCTATCTCTGTAAAAAGAGTCGGTTGATCAGGAGACTCTATAATCCTTTTTTTAGATTTTCTTGACATTTTTTAAAATTCAATCCAGTTACCACTAATTGCTTTTTTTCTCCACTCGTAATCTTTTTGACCCATTGCTATTGCATCATCATAAAGATGAATTAACTCATCTGGGTATTCCCAAAATATCTTTCTAACAAGGGCTTCATCAACCGTTACATAAAGACTTTTCCCCCTATGTTTACTAGTATTATTATTTAGAAGTACTTCTACCTTTTGACCAGCAGAAATCACCCCACCGTCGCCCATTATTTTATCACTTTTAGTTTCAAAATAGGAAACCTCTTGCAAGATATCTTCCATTATATTCACAATTTACAACTTAAAAATTCTCTTAATTTTGAACTTTTATTATAGGTTCTTAATTTCTTTAAAGCAAATTCTTTTATTTGTCTAACTCTTTCATTAGTAAGACTGAGAACTTCACCTATTTCACTTAAAGTTCTATTACAACCACCATCTAAACCAAAATATAATGTAATTATAGTATTTTCTCTTTCATTAAGTCCAGATAAAGCTGTGTTTATCTCGCTCCTTAGAGAACCTCGATTTACACTGTATTCAATATCTTCAAACCCATCACTTTCCATAAAGTCTATAAATTTACTGTCTGACTCCTCTTTAATTTCACTATCAAGATAAATTTCTTTTTGAGAATCTATTACACTTATAGCAATATCTTCCTCAGTTACCTTTAAAGTTGCACTTGTAAGAAAATCTGCCAGTTCACCGTTATTCGGTTCCCTATTTAAATTCTTAAAGAGCGTATCTTTGGCCTTAGTAATTTTGCTACTTAAATTTATTCTATTGACAGGTAGCCTGACGGTATTACTATTATCATAAATAGACTGCATTACAGCTTGCCTAATCCACCAAACAGCATAAGAAATAAAGTTATATTCCCTATTTTCATCAAACTTATCCACAGCTCTTATAAGACCTATATTACCCTCATTAATTAAATCTCCAAGCGAAATACCACTCCATAAATATTGTTTTGCAACTGAAACAACAAATCTCAAATTACACTCTATAAGTTTTTTCCTAGCTATGTCATCGCCACTTTTCGCTTTTATGACCATTTTAGTTTGTTCTATTGCACTTACAACATCAAAACTTCGAAGATCCTTAGAATATGATTTTAAAGAAATATTATCCATATTTTTAATCATCCCAATTTAAGTTTGCTATAAATTTTTTAAAATCACTGAATTCTTCTTTGGTTTCAATGTTAAAAAAAGCTTCTTGAGGAGTAGGTGGTTCTTCTTTAATATTCATTCCAGAGAACATCATTGCGATATATCTCGTCTCCTCACCTTTTTCTCGATAGGTGACTAAATCAATTTCCATTTTACCAACCCCTTCATTACCTAGCACAAAATAAGTATCTTTGACTGCTTCAAAGGCTTTCTTTGGTTCACCCTTATGGCCTTTGATTAGATTTTCATCACCATTAAGATTTGTTGCCGTTGCTGTTGTTGTTTCATTATCTTTATTATCTTCCATAAAATTTGTTTTACCTCCACAAAAGTATGAAATTTTAAGCTCATATGCAACTTTTTTTAAGAAATGTATTACTTTTTTAACATTTTATCAATCTAGTGTAAACTTTAACTTTGGGAAATCTATTTTCAATAGTTTTTTTTACATACTGTAACCAATCGCCACGATCATCAAAATAGTATATTTTGGTCCACCCATTTTCAATAATACTATCTATTACCACATTGGCTTTGAACCCTTTTATGCCACCATTTATATTTCCACCTGGGAACAAGTGAAGTCCGAAATTTGGCTCTGGAAGATTAACTCCCATTGCACTAAATAAAACGTGTTCTGTTCCTTTTTGAATATTTTTATTTCTCCCAGTAACAATCATTTTATTTTCAACTCGCTTGTAAATATCAATTATTTCACTATTTTTTATGGTTCCGATAGTGCTTTCTGTTTGAAATATTTCAGAAAAAAGCCCCAAAGCAACTTTATCACCACAAATGTCAAACTTTTTTAATATTTTATTTTTCTCACTATCTTCAAGATTAGGTGAATCTTGAATTTTTTGAAGCATATTTGCATCTACTAAATTTTTATCGATAAACATCAAAATACACTTATTATCTCTCTGAAAGGTTATCTTATATTTTATACCTGCTAATTCTTGAGCCCTCTTCTTATCTTCATCTGTTTCTTTAAATGCTTTTTTGAAAAGCTTTATCATTTGAGATATGGCTCTATCAATTGTATGATCCCCGCTAAAAATTCTCCCACCTCTTATTTTGAATATATCCGATACGCATGGTGTTTGAACCAGTGTGTCGTCCATATCAAATACATATAAACTTTTTTCTTCCATACCAATAAATATACGAAAAAAACCCTGAAAAGTTTCAGGAGTTTTTTTACATTAATCTATTTTTATACTTTTTCTTTTTTCTTTCTCCTTTATTTTATCTTTTGGAATTTTAACACTTAACACTCCATTTTCATAGACAGCCTCTATATTTTTAATAATTACCTCTTTTGGTAACTTAAATTTTCTGTCAAAATCATACATTGTATATTCTTTAAGAAATACATTGTCGTCCTCTTTATCCCAGTCTCCATCTTCAAAATTACTTGCAATAGTTATAATTCCATCATCTACGTCAACTTTAAAATTTTCCTTTTTTACCCCAGGATAAAATACATCAAGAATATAATTATCTTTATCCTGAGTTATATTTACCTTAGTTTTTTTTAAATTCACAAAATTTGTAGTTTCACGTGGAAGGTCATTCAAAAGTCCATCAAAAAGTTTAAACAAATTATTTGTACTATATGTGTTCTGCATAATAAATTATTTTAAGTTAATTACAACTATGCACTATCGAAAAATATACCAAAATAAAAAAGCCGACTATACGTCAGCTTTATAATATTTTATATGTCAATTTGTCTTTTAATATATTTTTTTAGGGGCATCTTGGCCTCCTTGACTACTTTGTGGCTTATAATATTTCATTATATCCTGCATTCTACTTTGATTTAATTGGAAAATGGAACTATTATCAGCAGTATTTAATTCTAAATCAATTTGTTTATTTAAAGCATCCTCAAGATCACCAAAGCTCATTCTTCCTCTGGCTGGAAATTTCACACCAGTTCTCTGTAGCTCCCCTGTTTGACCTTTTACCGCTGGGTGGATGGTAAACCCTCTTTCTGAGAATTCAACCTCATATGGTGCATCAGTTTGTTTATCAAATTGTACTATTTTTTCTAAATGAGCACTTTGTCCGTCTATCTCACAAAGAATTTCACGTATTAATTTTCTTACACTATCCATTTACTATACTTTTTTTATAAATATATAAAAATTTACAAAAAAATGCCTGAAGAATAAATTCCCCAGGCATTTAGGCTACAATTATGAATGAGTTTTTAATAAGTCGGTCTTGATTCTAAAATTTTCCTAATTTCGTCCTCTTGTTTTCGAATTTCTTCATTCTTTTTAGATAAAAATTCTTCCCGTCTTGCGTGCTTCCCTTTAAGAGATGCTTTTTCTCTATTCTTTCTTTTGGCCCCTCTTTTAAGAGCTGCCCTCTGTTTAGTTTTAGTTTTTGACTTTTTCATATTAAGTATTTTAATTAAATGTGAACTACCCACCCACGCCAGAGGCGATGGGATGGGCTTCAGAAGTCAACACTTTGACTAACGTCAACAGTTCGTCCTGATTTTTAAGAGTGTGTTCCCCACTCAATTGATTTTTTAAAGCAAAAGATTTAATATTTATGGCAGCATTAACATCACGGTCAAGAACAGAAGTACACACAGGACAAGTCCATTCACGGTCTTTAAGTGTGAGTTCTTTATTAATATGTCCACAACAAGAGCAAGTTTTACTTGACGGTGCAAAACGTCCTATTCTAAGGATGTTTTTACCATACCATTCAGCTTTGTATTCTAACATAGTTACAAAAGTTGACCAACTTACATCGCTTATTGCTTGTGCTAAATTATGGTTCTTAACCATGCCCGCCACATTCAAATCCTCTAAGCAAATTGTTTGGTTCTCACGAATTAACTTAATAGATGTTTTGTGTAGAAAATCTTTGCGTTTGTTGACTACTTTTTCATGTAGTAAGGCAAGTCGTTGTTTTGTTCTCTTACCTTTGTTTTTTGAATATTTACGTTGTACATATTTTAATTTACTTTGTGCTTTACGAAGGTTTTTAGGATTTTCAATTACTTCTCCATCAGATGTAATAGCAAAATCTTTAATGCCTAAATCAATACCAATAGTAGTGCTTTTATTGATTGTTGCTTTTTGTGGAATAACTTCATTTGTGTCAACCAATATTGAAGCAAAATACTTTCCTGTTGATGTAACGCTAACAGTCGCACTTTTTATAGTTCCTTTAATCGGACGATGCAAAACAATCTTAATACCTTCTTTAAATTTAGGAATTATTAGTAGACCATATCCAACTATCACATTTTGTGGTACTGAAAAAGATTGTTTGCCTTTATGCTTTGATTTTAATTTTGGGAAACCTGCACCTTTAAAGAATTTCTTAAAAGCAATATCCATATTTTGTATCGACTGCTGTAAAGATTGGCTATTGACTTCTTTTAACCATTCACACTCTTTCTTTAATTCAGGTAGTTGTTTGATTAAATCGAAAGGCGAGAAGTTATGTTTAGAGCCTAAATAT
>Ga0075115_10001346_pt1 | contig 12005 bp, 11 predicted proteins | sample AntAceMetag02UKH_FD_69785 | JGI IMG/M metagenome (GOLD analysis project Ga0075115, IMG submission 69785) | Saline lake microbial communities from Ace Lake, Antarctica - Antarctic Ace Lake Metagenome 02UKH | ecosystem: Environmental > Aquatic > Non-marine Saline and Alkaline > Saline | place... | reverse complement strand
TCTTCAGATTCACCATTCATAACAAAATCGATATTTGGATTTTCTCTATAGAATGCAGGGCGTGCACTGGGTTCAGAACCGCCAACAAAAATAGTGCAGGCAGGAAAAGATTGCTTGATGCTGGAAGCTATCTCCAAAGAATCTTCTCTGTTCCATAAATAGATTGATAATCCCAAAGAATCAGGATTATGTGCAGCAATTTTTTCTATATGAAGAGCTAGGGGGTCGGTGAGGTAGCAGTTCACAATTTCTATATCGACCTCTGAAGGGAAATGTTTTTTAACATTTGCCGCAACTGATGCTGCTCCAAGGGGAACAGCCCGGGATGAGCGCTGAATATGAACACAGACAAATACAAATTTCATTGCTATACCATACGGAAAAACCGAAGAAATGTTTAGCCCTAAAAAACAGAATACACACTTGGTAAAAAACCAGACAGGAATGCAGGATAAGCAGATTATTCATGTGAAATTGGCATCCAGGGTAGGTTCATAGTGATATATTACCCTTGTCAACTGGTATAGCGTTTGAAATCTGCGAATTTCAGCTTAATTTGATAGATGAATAGAGGACAAAGTGCTCAATATCGCTTTTTAATTTTTTTTAACAAATGTCGGATGCATACATATAAAGGTCAACTGGTATAGCGGTGATTTCTTTTTGATGCAAAAATTATAAATCCATAAGATATCATTTTAATTCAATACCACTATTTATTATATTGATATATTCTCTATAGCTGAAAACCCTATTTCGCTTTTGGTCAGTTAACTCAACAACAATTCCCAGTTTTAATAATTTCCTCAAAGCTGAGTAAGTTGTAGCAGGAGAAAGATTGGATTTTTGGGATAACCATTGGGCAGTGGCAATAGGACGTTCAAAAAGTGCCTTATGGATATATCTGGCAGAAGTAGATGATTTCCCGAGTGTGTCGATTAGTTCAGTATTTCTAGCTGATAATTTTAAGAGTAATGTTGCTGTTTCAACTGCTTGTTCAGCTGTGAAAATTACAGCTTCTGCAAAAAAATCAAGCCAGGCTTCCCAATCCCCATGCAAACGTACATTGTTTAATAACTCGTAATAATAATTTCTATGCGTTTTTAAATAGAGACTGAGATACAGAAGAGGTTCTTTTAAGATGTTTTGCTCATATAAAAGTAAGGTAACTAGTAATCTCCCCAGTCTACCATTACCATCAAGGAATGGGTGTATAGTTTCAAACTGCACATGGACTAAAGCTGCTTTCACCAAAGTTGGGGTTTGCTCAGGTATATTATGTATAAAAAGTTCTAATTGATTCATACATTCAATTGATTCATTTGCAGGAGGTGGAACGTATGCTGCATTCCCTGAACGGGTCCCACCTATCCAGTTTTGGCTTCTCCTGAACTCTCCAGGATTTAGTTCGTTTCCTCTTCCGCCAGATAAAAGTACTTTATGAATTCCCCTCATCAATCTAAGCGAGATAGGGATTCCTTTTTTCAACTGCTCAAGGCCATAAGTTAATGCTGCAATATAATTACTTACTTCTTTCACGTCATCAAGTGGAACACCAGGTTCCTGCTCTAATTCATAAAGCATTAAATTGGATATCGATGACTGAGTACCTTCGATCATGGAAGAAAGAACAGCTTCTTTCCGAATATACATATAAATGAAGATTGCAATATCTGGTAATAATGTGGACAGACTATCTAGCCGCCCAAGTGCCAGCATAGCTTTATCAAATTTAGATCTTAATTTTGGGGACCATTCTATCGGGGGGTGTGGCGGTAGAGGTGCAGGAATAAAAGCTTTTGCATGTTCACCATCTACCGTAGATATAGTTACATATTTTCCTTGAAGTTTTCTTTTCATTATTAACCAACTTAAAATAAGCTTAATGTTTATTTTAAATAAACCTTCTTATTAAAATAACAGATATTTATAATTCAAACAAGACTATTATGAAGCAATGAAATCATCGTAATTACATGTATCAAATACGATGTTTAAAATCCATATATTACAAGCACAACAAGTATGGGGGTTGAATTATGTAGTCATAAGATGATTCTGGCGTAATAAATGTATACATATAAAGGTCAACTGGTATAACGGTTGAAATCTGTGAATCTCAGCTAATTCTGAAACACTTTCAAAAAGAATAGAAATAATGTTAAGAGTATCGTGAGATTATTCTTTTTTGTATGCATGCAATCTGATATATTAATAGCAAGGAATAATCTATGAATAAAATTGAATATTGGTTAGATTTAGCAATTTATGATCTAGAAACTGCAAAAGCTATGCTTGATTCAAAAAGATTTCTCTATGTAGGGTTTATGTGTCATCAGACAATTGAAAAAGGGTTGAAGGCCTATTATGTAAATCTTCATAATGATCAACCGCCATATATTCATAATTTAATTAGATTGGCTGAGAAAGCCGGTCTTTACGAGAGAATGAGTGAAGATCAAAAAGATTTTTATGATTTTCTTGATCCGTTGAATATAGAAGCCAGATATCCCAATGAGAAAGATCAGCTGCTTGCATTGCTAACATATGAAATGTGTGAGCAACTATTACAAAAAACTGAAGGAGAATTAGAATGGATTCAGAAACAGCTATAAATTCAGCAATTGAATTTGCAAATCGTGCAGCAGCAATGTTTCATCCTCAAGAAGTAGTTCTGTTTGGTTCTCAAGTAAATGGAAAATCTAATATGGAAAGTGATATAGATATAGCTGTTGTTTTTGATTTGTTAGATAATACCAGATTAGAAAAAGCTTTCCAGCTTTATAAACTCCGCCGGAATATTGATACTCGTATAGAGCCGGTACTAGTTCAGAAGAATAACGATTCAAGTGGTTTTTATAACCATATTAAAGCAACTGGAAAAATACTGTATCGGGAATAGAGGATACACTTTTTCTAGTTTGATTGAAAATATATACATATAAAGGTCAACTGGTATAGGGCTTAAAGTATGTAAATCTCAGCTAATCTTATCAGGTAGAGGTTTAATCAACTAATTATTGAGGAAGCGGGCGTGGATTGCCGGGTTTCCGAACAGCCTGAATTCTGAATAATTCTGTTTTTCCCTAATGAAACTGAAATATATCTATCAGACACTGGTAACTTTTTTGTACAACGGTAATTTTACGGTAAAAATAGTCAATTCTCCTGGTGCGTTTGAACAACCAATAGTCCCCTGATGTTTTTTCACTATAGCTTTGGCAATTGATAAACCCAACCCAAAACTATTCAGATTCCGATTACGGGACTTATCACCCCTATAGAATCGGTCAAAGATATAGGGAAGGTTTTCTTGAGAAATTCCTGCACCGGTATTTGAAACCGTTATATGTATTTTTTGTCCCTGCCGCTGTATACGCAATGTGATTACCGTATCTTTTTCAGAGTACTTAATCGCATTATCAAGAAGTGTTATCACAACTTGTGATAGTTGCTCCTTATTACCTGTTATCATTAAATTTTGTTCAACATCATGTTCCAAATGCAGCTGTTTCTCAAAAATGAAGCCTTCCATACCCAGCAGCAGCCCTTCAAGCTGCTCACTGAGGTTGTATGGTACTGCAAGGTTTAATGATTCAGGACTATCTTCAACTCTTGTTAGATAGAGCAGGTCTTTAACCAGCCCGGACATTCTTTTAACCTCAGATTTAATGTTGATGGTTTCTTAAAATGGCTGGCAGCGAATACAGTTTTACAGAACTGGGATACGTATGGAAATATGCCCCACAACTATTATCTCTATTATAACCAGGAGACAAGTCAATTGAACTGGATTCCCTGGGATAATAATGAGTCACTGAAGATGGGGAAAGAGTCTGGTGCAATAAGTTTATCACTATCCGAAGTAGGAGAGGACTGGCCATTGATTCGCTGCCTGATTGATGATTCGGAATACAAACAGATATATGAAGCATATATGTTTCAATTTATTAATGAGGTTTTCACATCTGATAAAATGTTAGAGATTTATACAAATTATTATAATTTATTAAAAGAGTATGCCTATGCAGAAGAACCTGGGTACACTTTTCTTCGATCGGATAGGTCTTTTGATAGTGCTGTAAATACTCTGAAAAGTCATGTTCAAAACAGAATCCAAGCTGTTGAATCATATCTGAAATAAAAAGGTAGAATCTGAACTGAAGTCGGCGGGGAAATTTTATTGCATAACAACGGGTTAAATTATATACTTCCTACGTATTATATTACTGCTGAAAATTAGGAAATATTAATGCAAATTGTCAATATATTAGCTCCGGTGCTTCTATTGGTCTTATTGGGTTTTTTTTTAAGGAAAATTTCTATTTTTGAGGTCTCTTTCTTTAAAAACTGCGCAAAATTGACATACTGGATTGGGTTACCGGCATTACTCTTTATGAAGATAGCTTATGCTGAAGCAGACTTCGGAAGCTCCTGGAAAATATCTCTTGTAATGATGGCCGCTATAGCATCTGTGGGATTGATAGCGGCAGTCATAGCCCGTCTATTCACTCAGAACCACCGTAGAAGAAGAACCTTTGTCCTCACTTCATTTTACAGTAATACAGCCTATGTCGGGTTTCCGGTAATTTTATATGCTCTCAGTATCTGTTCCGGGAACAACAGGCTGATTGATGCAGCAAGTATGGCTGTTGCCCCGATGATTCCCTTTGTAAATCTTTTTTCGATTATTGTAATGGGGAGTGGGAAAGCCAGTGGCAAATTAGCAGTCAGGGGTTTGCTAAAGATTTTGAAGAGGATACTCCTGAATCCGCTCATCATAGCCTGTTTAAGCGGGCTGCTAATTTCAGCCATGGATATAACCCTGCCAAATTTGTTGACCCGTAGTTTGGATTCATTGGGCAATATGGCTCTGCCGCTGGCTTTGCTCAGTATAGGTGCTGGTCTCTCCTTTGGTTCTCTGAAAGGAACTATTTTTCCGACTGTAACCGCCGCTCTATTAAATATATTTTTATTGCCCCTTATTGGTTATCTCTTCAGCCGTTACTTCGGATTATCCGATAGCTATACTTTGATTGCGCTGATTTTTCTTGCCTGCCCGACAGCAGCAGCTACTTTTGTATATGCCCGTGAAATGGATGGTGATCATGTATTTGCTGGAAACGTAATTGTTTTAAGTACTCTATTCTCCACCCTGTCTCTGGGGCTGGTGCTAGCATTATTTCTCTAGTTAATAGAGATGAAATTATTTTAAAAAGTATGTTGCTCTATTTATGAGTAGTGAGATAGTAACTTCTCAAGTAAAAGCTTTTGTTCTTCATCAGCGTTGGTTAATAATAATTTTAGTAAATCCTGAACCTGAATGCTTTGCGGCAGCATATATCCCGCCTCACGGGCACAATCCTCGGCCACAATTCGTAAGGATTTCTCCAAGGCTCTGGCAAGTCTCTGTTCACCGGGATTTTTAGAGGATTCCCCAAGAGTTTTAACCATTAGTTCCTGATTATAGGTCTTCTCCATTAGTGCTGTAAGTTTTTCCGATACTTCAGGATTTTTCTCCTTTGGTTCTGGATATTTTGTGTAAACAAGATATATGGCATGTGATGGGCATGCATCAACACACAATCGGCAACCATCCAGGCATGCATTTTTATCAATTTGTCCATTTTCTGTATCAGTTGCTCCTGTAGGACAGACAAATAGGCATAAACAGTCTTTTGTACATAAATCAATATTTCTTGCAGCGTACATATATTCCTTCCTTAGTTGACTTTTGAGAATCGTTTACTGGGAGCTTTGCATATCGGGCAAATATCAGGAGATTTTTCTCCGAGGAAAATGAACCCGCAGGCTTCACATATATATATGTCCTGCCCTGACAATAGTGCTTCACCTGTTTTACGGTGACGATGTATCAGTGATTTCTGGATAGTGGTTACTTTTTTTCCCCAGGTAAGGGTACGCAAGACGCCCTGGTCACCTATAGCAGCAGCTTGTTCCTGAAGAACCGGATACCCGGTTTTTAATTTTTCCTGAAGAGATCCTTCTATGGTTTCAAGGTTGGTGTCTCGTTTTGCTGTCTTGGAAAATAAATCAGCAAGCGTAAGAAACACCTGTGATTCATCCGTATTTTGCTGTTTCTTTGCAGCTTTTGCCAAGTTTGTCAAAATTGGTGGGATTGCTTTTAATTCATTCACTTTGGTAACCTCGCATAATGAGAAATTGATACTTTGAAAGAATATTATCATATTTAGGCAGCGTTATAGATCGCTTTTCAGCGGATATGGCCAGGCTGCCAATCCCCCTTCCATAACCTTAACATTCTTATATCCTAAACTTTTCAAATAGCAGGCTGCTTCATACCCGCGTAATGATATTTTACAATAGGTTACTATTTCCCGGTTTTTATCTTTTGGCAGTTTATCGGTACTGGCGCGTAGTTTACCAAGAGGAATCAAGGTCTCATTTTGACCAATTCTCCTTGCAGCAAATTCGTCTGATCCACGTACATCCAGAAGGAACAAGTCTTCACCGGAATCCAGTCTTTGTTTAACTGCTACAGAGCTGATACCCTCCATTGTATGACGCCACTTGTTTTCTAAAACGTGGGCAGCCTGTATGAAGTTGTCAATAGCTGGTGAAAATGGGGGGGCATAGGGTAGATCCAAGTTTATCAACTGTGAAATACACATCTTTCCATGTAAAGCGATAGCTGCCATGGCAAGACGTTTTGAGGCATCACCGGTACCCACAATCTGCATTCCAAGAAACTTCCCGGTAGATTTTGCAGCGAGCATCTTTATGATAATCGGCTTTCCCTCCATAAACCCGGGTTTATCCGGAGCCACATGCATAGCTGTGATTATGTTCTCAAACCCTTCACGCTTTGCCATCTTCTCGGAAAGTCCGGTGCCGCCTGCAGTAAAATCGAAAACTTTACAGATTCCGGTACCTACTACACCGTCATATTCTTCAATATTTCCAAATGCAATGTTCTGTGCTGCGACACGACCCTGAAGATTGGCAGCATCACCCATAGGCCAGTGCTGTTTTTCCTGAGTGATCAAGTTCGTGATTTCCACACAGTCACCTGCTGCATAGATATCGGGGTCAGAGGTCTGCATAAAGCGGTTTACGCTGATTCCTCCCCTGTCCCCGATTTTAAGTTGTGCTTCCTTGGCCAATTTATTGTTCGGTCTAACACCTATGGAGAAAACAACATGTTCGCAGCTTAATTTAGATCCATCAGATAATGTAACCCCTGTAACAAACTTCTCGCCATTAATTGCAGAGACTCCTTTCCCTGTTACAATTTTGACCCCTTTGGAGCACATGTGGTTCTCTACAAGCTTAGCCATTTCCCAGTCAAGGAAGGGTAATATTTGATCAAGCATTTCCACAATGGTTATCTTAATTCCTGCAAGCTGCAGGGCTTCACATGTCTCTATGCCTATGAGCCCTCCACCAATAATAACCGCTTTTTTAACCTTTTTAGCTGTAGCAACTTCTTTCAATCTGACTGCATCTTCCATACTTTGTAAAGAATCTACTCCCTCAAGATCTATCCCGGGCAGTTTAGGAGTAATGGGATTGGCGCCTGTTGTTAAAACCAGTTTGTCATAAGGAAGTGATGATGTGTCACCCGTTTCAAGATTATGTATTTGAACTGTTTTGTTTTCTCTATCAATGGCAACGGCCTCAGTTTTCGTCAAGGCGGTTATGCCTTTTACCTTTGAGAAAAAATCTGGATCACGTTGTACTCCGGTAGGTGTTGATATAAGAAGATTCGGGTCATCAAATACGCCTCCGACGAAATAGGGGTACCCGCATGATGCCATGCTCAGATATGATCCTTTTTGAACGATAGTAATGTTTGAATCCTGATCGTGTCTTCTGATTTTAGATGCCACTTTAGGCCCCGCTGCTGACCCACCTATGATTAATATTTTTTTCGCCATGACCTACTCCTTATTCTAATAATGAACATACGCTAATAATAAAGATTCCAGGCTGTTTCTGTCAATGGATGCAACAGGAATTAGGAGTTAATAAAAATAGCTTTATGTTATAAATCTCGGTATCAGCTAATTCTGAGGAGCCCCATCCCCAGACCGATAACTCCGCCGAAAACACCACCCCAGATTACCAGCCAGCCAAGATGCTTCTTTATCATATCCTGAATGATCTTTTTCACAAGCGGGGGAGTAAGCTCGCTTAACCGGGCTTCTACAATAAGATCAACTTTCTCTTTAACTGTCTCAGCAAGGTCGAATTTACCGCCAATAGCCTGCGTAAGGGCACTTTTGAAATCTTCACTTCCAGCCTGATCCTGAACAAATTGCCGCATCTTTTCTTCAAAGGGTTCCTTGAAGTTTTGCAGCAGGGACGGTCCGCCGAACATGTTCAGCATCCCACCAAGTGTTGATTCAAGAATCATTGTAGTGAGAGATTCAAATGCTTTCTCAAAATCTATTGCATCAAGTGCAGGTTGAAGATCGAGAGCAGCGCTCTCAGGTTTCAGGGTATCTCCCAAAAATTTCTGTATATTTTCTTCAGTGAAAAACTGATTAATAATTATCTGACGTATACCGGTCTTAAAATCCTCAAAGTGATTTGGGACTACTCCTGAACCGTAGAGGAGAGGGACTTTTTCAAACAACATATGAATTGCAAGCCAGTTTGTGATAGCTCCCGATAGGGCAAAAAATCCCACCATTCGAATATATTCCCCATACCAGGGTGAAAGATAGCCGGCTGCAATAACCAGCAATGCAATAATATTGGTAACTAAACTTTTATTCATATAAATCCTCAACCTACTAAGCAAAAAGCAAATTATTTTGACAATGCAATTTGCTCACTATAATGTGATTCTTACATATTGAAAAGTAGTGTGACGTGAAATCAGGCTATGAATTGGAAAGAAAGCAAAACTCATAGAGGAGCTTGAGGTTTTTAATAGTGAGAGAGATAATATCATCAACCTTATATTTCTGGTGATGATTCAGACCCGCCTTCAGATACTTCTGAATAAACCTTACAATTAAATAGCCGCCCAAACTGGACGGCTATACTAATATACATGCTGAAAATCAAATCAGATCATAGATTATATATTTTTCTCTAATGTATGTTAATAAAACAGTGGAAAATCTAACTCAGCACCATTCTTAACCCACAATTCAGGGATTGCTTTCCAGTTGTTGTCAACTACGGGAACTACTGTTCCACGATAGGAGTTAATAGCTACAACATAATGTTTATTCATATCGAATGCAGCACCGTCTTTTGACATCGTAGTAATATCAACCCGGTCACCAGCAGGTTTTGAGACATCAACAGTATATTCGATCCCGGCAGCACTATCATAATCATCAAAAAACAGGAAACTGTTATACCACCATAATGGTGAGTTTTGTATGGTAAGAACCTGAGAATTTTGAGAAATTTTTAAAGGGGAAGAAATTGAACTATTTGTATTGAGCTAAATTTTATTTCATATATTTTTTCTCAACCTACGTCTCACACTACAAAATCCATGCTATAATGATAAGTTAAATATAATTCGGCTGAAAATAATTTGAGGTATTATGCATGAAAAATTTAGAGACTGATTTGAGGATTCACAGTAAGAACCACTTAGAGTTAAAGACGAGCATTCCGGTAAGTGAATCCGGAATAGAGAAATATACCCTGCAGTTTTATCTTTTTTCTCCCGCTCAACTTAATATCCGCGAGAATGTCAATGATCAGGCATCTGCAATCTATGCGGATATAAATGTACGGACACGTTTCTCCTCTCCAAATCTATCTATTAATAACATAATTGATCCTGAGTGTGATTTAAGCCCACTTTCCCGGATATCAAAACGGCTGCAGCTTTCTCTCTTTGATAAAGAATCGGAACGAAGTATCATTTATGAATTTCAGACTTTAGTAAATAATCTTCGCAGGGAGATGAAGGATATCACTCAGCTGGTGCTGGTTGAATCAGAAAAACCTTCAGCAATCTCTGTCTGTACGCATAAAATAGAGAAGACGCTCAAAGATATTGAAAAACTGGTTGAAAAATATAGAAAATTGTACGCACTTTTTCTGGAACCCCGAATAGTCGAAACTCTTCGGAAAGCATTTCTTTGGTGTGATGAAACAATCTCTTCAATACTCATAGAGGCTCTCGTCGAGCTCTTTATCATAAGTAAAAGAGTAGAACTGGATGAAAAATTGATACATTCAATTGAGCGTTCTGTTGTCAGCGAGGAGCAGCATAGAAAAGAGTTCCAGTATGTTACCGAGCCGGAAACAAATGAGAGCCATGTAAGTGAAGCTGTCTCCTATCGATCAGGGATGCTTAAAAAATGGTCACAGTCATCTCTCTATATACGTGCTGAAGAATCACGATTACCCAAAAGAATAGGGCATATTATTGCTGGAACAGCCGCTGCAGCAGCAATGACGTTTGCTGTTCTTGCTTCTCTCTATGCTCAGAAAGTTTTTAGCCAGAATACTCTCCCATGGGTTCTTGTCATAGTTCTTGCTTATGTGTTCAAAGACAGGATAAAGGAAATCCTGCGTGAAGTTATGGGGCGGGGGCTTCCGAAGCTCTTAGCTGATCATATTACCCGGTTTAGAGACCCTGTTACCGATGTTAATGTGGGAAATGTAAAAGAACGGATTGAGTTTCTGCGAATGCATGATGTTCCCATTCGAATAAAGAGACTGAGAACGAAAAAACCAAATCCATTTAGAGATTTACTGCCTGAAGAAGATGTCATATACTATTCCCGAAATATTCTCATCAACTCCCGAAAGCTGCAGCGGAATCATAGTCGCCTTGAAGCGATCAACGAGATAATCAGAATCCGGCTTGATAAATGGTTTAAAGAGATGGACGATCCCGAAGATCCGTTTTTAAGCATAGATTCAGGTAAAGTAAAAATCTTTGAGGGAAAAAAAGTATATCATCTCCATCTGATAATTGAGTTGTGCGAGAAAAAAGGATCGGACAGTGATAAGCTTTTTCATTATGAGGTGATATTCAGTAAAAAGGGAATTCTCAGAATTATTGTTCTCTAACAATTCACTAAAAATTAGTATTTTCTCTTGACAATCTAATTTATTATGCTAATATTACGTAAGCGCTTACGTAATAGATGAGGGAACTGAAATTTAGATGAAAAATAATATTGATGATGTAGCAAGAAAAGCCGGAGTCTCAACTGCCACAGTTTCCAGAATAGTGAACAATAAGACAGGATATTCTGAATCAACAAAACGAAAAGTGCTTCAGGTGATAGATGAACTGGGGTATAAACCCAATGCAATGGCCAGGGGACTGGTTAGGCAGAAAACAAATACCATAGGTATTTTAATGCCCTGCCTTTCCAGCAGATTCTCATTTGAGCTGCTTAAAGGTATTGAAAAAGTTGCTCACAGTAAAAATTACAGTGTCATTATATGTAATACAGACCGTAACGGTGAACAAACACTTACCTATTTGCAAACTCTCAGTGAGAAGCGGGTTGATGGTATAATATTCATAAGTGAGTGGCTGAAAGATGAATATGGTGAATTTTTGGAAAAGCTTAATATACCGGTTGCTCTGGTTGCGACCTACACAGATAAATTCCCATTTCCCTATGTCAGAGTCGATGACAGGCGTGCGGCATATAGTGCTGTATCTTATCTGATTCGCAGAGGACATAAAAAAATCGGGATGATCAGCGGAAATCCGGACGATAGAATTGCCGGTGAACCCCGAATAGCCGGATATCGTCAGGCTCTAGTTGATCATGGATTGCCGGTTCAGGAAGAGTATATCTCCTATGGTGATTTTCACTTTCAGAGCGGTATATCGGCCATGCAGGATCTTTATGAGAAGAATCTGGGAATAACCGCTGTATTTGCGGCAAGTGATGAGATGGCAGCTGGTGCAGTAGCATACCTTCACAGCAAAAAGATACCCCTTCCTGAAGGTATGTCGATAATGGGGTACGATGACACCCTGGATGCCGAGATGACTTTTCCTGCGCTTACTACCGTAA
>Ga0075115_10001345_pt1 | contig 12008 bp, 9 predicted proteins | sample AntAceMetag02UKH_FD_69785 | JGI IMG/M metagenome (GOLD analysis project Ga0075115, IMG submission 69785) | Saline lake microbial communities from Ace Lake, Antarctica - Antarctic Ace Lake Metagenome 02UKH | ecosystem: Environmental > Aquatic > Non-marine Saline and Alkaline > Saline | place... | reverse complement strand
ACGACAAATTGATAAAGACATAAACACCTTTCGTCGCTTCGCTCCGAAGGGTGCCGGGGTGGGTTCAATGACCGAAATCACCTGGGTTCAATCAGCGAAATTTTCCAATTGGCCACGGGTCGCCATGCGTGTGTGGCAATTGTTGGAAAAGTGAGGGAGGCTATGTCGGTCTGAATGACGAGAAACCCGCCGGGTTTTACATCCCTGGCGAGATAGTTGAATGCGCTGAGCATCGTGCTATCCGGGTTCGACCAATAAACGATATTGGCTGGCGAAGGCGCATCGATCTCCTCAAATTCAACCTTGTGGGAAATGAGCCGTCGAGTCTCGGCGGGCAATACGGCCAACTCCTTTCTCCGCTCGGCGATGGTCGGACGCGCAGGTTCCTTGACGATGACCGTGCTGCCCATGGAGGCAAGTGTGTATGCAGTCTGCGCATATGCAGCCGATCCATTGTCGATGGCGAGTACGTCTTCCGGTCGTGTTTCTCCGCATAATAGACGGTGTAGGGCTTGAAGGCGTGAGAACCGAATGGAGTGACTATGACAGTCGGAAACTGAAGGGTATCCGTCTATAGATGGGTTCAGGTCTAACGGGTCCCCGCACTTGTTCACGATCATGGGGGTTCCGCACAGTATCATTGATACTTCATTCATAGAACTGTTCTCGACATTTCACCAAATAGGTTGCGTGTTTTTTTGTAACCCAGTAAAAACCGGGGACCCGCCTACGCTACCCGCCTACGCTACCCGCCTACACTATCCGCCTACGCCAAGGCTACGGCGAGACGCGAAGCTTCGGCGAGGCAGGCCCTTCGACTCAGCTCAGGGCAGGCCCTTCGACTCAGCTCAGGGCAGGCCCTTCGACTCAGCTCAGGGCAGGCACACACTTTAATTATCCCAATATGTTCGGATAGTTGAACAGAAAACCGGGAAGATGATATGGGCATTCCATGCCTCCAAACAGCGAAATAAAAGAACTCATGGATGATTATGACCTCGACCCCGTAGAGGACTGAAGCCCCACGGGGCAAGTGAGGACGACGCGGACCCCGAAAAGGTCTTTGACCAACGGGGCAAGGAGGTTGCAGGAACTCATGGACGAGCTGGGCCTCGATGCCGATGAAGCAGCAGAGTTGCTGGATGAGTTGTAGGGGTAAGCTCGAGGTCTATAGAGTCGTTGACTGAATAGATATAAACATGTATACATTGTATACATTCGAAAAAAGATGGATACAATCTATGAAACCAATCGAGCTAGGTCGAAATATTAAACAAATACAGGGGTTTAAGGCGTTTGTTCCGCACCCGTTTCCTCCGCATGCGGGCTTTAATTTTGATTCGGTACTGCTGAAAAAGGTGGATCTTGCCAGCAGATTGCTCGGAAAGCTGGACGGGATTACCAAGCTGTTGCCAGACGCCGATTTCTTTCTCTTGATGTATCTTCGCAAAGACGCAGCCTCATCAAGTCAGATCGAGGGGACGCAGGCTACGATGATTGATGCGATCGAAGCCGAAGCAAGAGTGAACGCAAATATTCCTGATGATGTTGATGATATCTTACACTATATCAAGGCGCTTAATTACGGAATGCAGCGTGTAACAGTTGATGATTTTCCGATCTCTTTGCGCTTTGTACGTGAACTCCATAAAAAACTGATGGATGAGGCGCGCTCAACACACTTTTCTGACCCTGGAGAATTTCGCAAAAGTCAAAACTGGATTGGTGGAACGAGCCCGGAAAATGCCCGCTTTGTTCCGCCACCTGTTGAGAATATGCACAACGCACTGGCTGACCTTGAGCGTTTTATACATGCTGATGACTCGATTCTTACGCTGATTAAGGCTGCTCTTGTGCATGCCCAATTTGAAACTATTCATCCCTTTCTTGATGGAAACGGCAGGACAGGGAGAATGCTGATCACTTTTTACTTATGGAAAGAGGGATTTCTTGAAAGGTCGGTGCTGTTTTTGTCATCCTTTTTTAAAAAACAGCAGGAGTTATATTATGAAAAATTGTTTGGCTATCAGAGGCGTGGAATGGTCTCTGAATGGGTGGATTTCTTTCTTGAAGGTGTCATTGTAATTGCCAACGAAGCGATAGATACCGTCGGTGAAATTACGGTATTGCGAGAGGTTGACATGGCCAAGGTGCAAACTTTGGGAAAACGCGCGGCAGAGAGCGCGGCAGTGGTGTTACCAAAACTATATGGGCAGCCGGTTGTCAATGTTGCGCTTGTTCAAAAATGGACCGGCTTTACCAGGGCAGGTGCACACACCGTGATTGATCGTTTTATTAACATGGGAATTCTCTCGCCCAAGAATAAAGACGTAAAATACGGCCAATCATATATCTATAAGAAATACACTGATATCTTTGCGGAATGAGAAAAACATGAACGAAGCTGAGGGGCTCAAAGCCTCGTTGAGGATGAGCTGTCGCAGCTTCACGACTTGTTGGCGTTGCTTAGGCTAGGGCCGTCACACAAGATTCGTTCAGGCCAAGTCGTGGAATTCGATGGCAGCAAGGTCGTTGTGCGGTAGGGGAGAGCAATACATAGTGCTAGCCACCGACGAGTTTCTCCGGATATTGATAACTCGGTTAGCCCGCTCTCATCTTCAATAAGGTTGGTATGTCATGAGCTCCATTGTACTGGCAGAATTCAATCGTTTTTTCATCAATCGCCAACATTGTCATTCTATCGGCTAACTCGTTGCCTTCTATACCCACATGCCCTCGAACATGCGACAGTGTGAACGAATCTTTTATGCGGTTATATAGAGCATGAATCTCCTTAATCATATCCAGGTTTTTTATTTCACCACTTTTTTTCTTCCAGCCATTGCTCTTCCAGCCGTAAGCCCACTTGCTGATGCAATCGATGGCATACTTTGAGTCGCAAAGAACCACTACTGATTCGCCCGCTTGCGCAGCTTTTTCAGCCATCAATAAAGATTGATGTAGGGCGCTAAGTTCGGCGGTGTTATTTGTCCCTTGAGGGTTATATAAGCCATACCAAAGTTCCGCTAAGCGTCCCTGACGATATACTGCAGCGCCTGACCCAGCTTCGCCAGGATTAGGTTCACAGGCACCATCACAATAAATAGCTACATCAAACCCTTCAGCGTTTGCAGCCGTTGCTGATTCCTCCGATTTCTTAGTCTGACGCTTCTTAGGCGTCACCGTTGCACCTTCAGAAAGAGCCGCTTTTGCCTCGGCCAAGCTCGGAAATGATTTGTAGCGTGCACCTGGAAATCCATGAACCTGATTTTTACAACTTCCCCAATCTTCATAAATACCGGGTTCGTGCCCAGTCCAAACTACATAATATTTTTTCGCCATTGTTCTTTACTCCTCCAGTTGTGCCATGCGCGCGTCAAATTCTGCGGTAAGACGTTCATAGTCAAGCGTTGCCGACTCTAGGTCAGCAAAGAGTTCCTCAATTTTTGTCTTCATCTCATGCACCTTGCGAGAGAGGGTTGTGCATTGCTCAGCCTCTTGCGCATACGATGCCTCGATGAGGTCCTGGTTGGTTTGTTTGAGTTCCTCTTCGAGTTCACAGATGCCGGTTTCGTCCGCGTCGATCTGTTCTTTCAGGGGTCGCAGTGCGGTTGACCGCTCCTGCACAATCTGTGCGCGGGCTTGCTTTGTGTCGCGCCTAGACGTTTTTTTCTTTGCAGTGGAACGAGCGCTCTTTTTCAGCCCTTCTTCTTCCTCCCAGCCGATCTTTTCTAAGAACTCGTCGTAGGTGCCGTCAAAGACCTTCACTTTGCCACCCTGAAAGAGGATGAGCCGCGTGGCGAGACTGCGCAGAATCATTTCGTCATGCGTCACGATGACAGCCGCCCCGGGAAACTCGTCGATGCTCTCCACTAGGGCTTCCACGGCCTGCATGTCGAGGTGGTTGGAGGGCTCGTCAAGGAGCAGAAGGTTTGACGGCGCTGCAAGGATTTTACTCAGAAGAACCCGGCTCTTTTCTCCGCCGGAGAGGATCGATATTTTTTTCTCCGCGTGTGCGCCGCTGAACATCATTGTTCCGCAGATGCCGCGTACCATCGCTCTTCCAAGTGCGGGATTGGCCGAGGCAACCTCCTCTTCGATGGTAGCCGTGGGCGTAAGCCGGTCGATGTTGGTCTGACCAAAATAACCGACCGCCGTCTTGGAATGCATGCTCATTGTTCCTGTGCGTGGCTTAAGCTCGCCCGCCAGAAGTCGCAGGAGTGTGGTTTTGCCCTTGCCGTTTTTGCCGACAATCGCAATTCGATCCTCGGCGCCTATTCGCATGCTCACCTTTTCTATGAGCGGTACCTGTGGGTCATAAGTAAACGAGAGATTGTCGACCTCCAGCGTCGTCTTTGCAGGAAAAGATTGATAGTGAAAACGAAAGTCGAGGTCGGTGATGCGGCCCAGCTTTGCGCGCAGCGGCATCTTCTCGAGCATCTTCATCTTGGACTGCGCGGCCGAGGCCTTGGTTGCCTTGGCTTTGAAGCGGGTGATGAATGTGAGCAGCTCTTCGCGACGGCGCTCTTCGTTGATCCGTGTCTTTTCGTAGACCTCCTCGTCCATGGCGATCTGCGCGCAAATCTTTTCGGTGGGTCCAGGCATTGTGCGGATGGCCGAGCGATGGATCATTGCGGTGTGCGTGGTCACGGCATCCATAAATTCTCGGTCGTGTGAGATGATGATCAGCTCGCCCTTCCAGGCGCGGAGAAAGCGGGTGATCCAGCGCACCGAGACGATGTCGAGATAGTTGGTTGGCTCGTCGAGCAGGAGAAGATTGGGTGCGGCGACGAGCGTTTTTGCCAGTTGCAGGCGTACCTGAAACCCGCCCGAGAGTTCTGCCGGCGGACGCGCGAGATCCTCCTTTGAAAATCCCAAGCCGAAGAGAATCTCCTCTGCGCGGTATTCTTCGTGGACATCTTCTGCCGAGAGTCCTTCGCATGCGACTTGAAGAACGGTGGGGCTTGTAAATTTCAGGTGCTGCTCCACGTAGCCGATGCGGTAGTTACGCGGGATATCAATGGTTCCCTCGTCGGGTAGTTCATCGCCGACGATCAGGCGAAAGAGTGTGGTCTTGCCGTGGCCGTTGCGACCGAGCAATCCCAGCCTCTGGCCCGGTGACATTTGGAGCGTGGCGTGTTCGAAGAGGAGCTGCGAACCGTAGAATTTGGAGAGACCGTTGATGCGAAGCATAGGGTGCACTTTAAAGCGGAAGAGGTGCTCTCATGTCCAGAACTATATTGGGAACGGTAACTCGGGGGACCCGCCTACGCCACCCGCCTACGCTAAAGCTACGGCGAGACGCGAAGCTTCGGCGAGGCGAGAGGCTACGGCGAGACGCGAAGCTACGGCGAGGCAGACACACACTTTATTACAAACAGATGCCCGATCCCAGATACCAGATAAAACCTCTACCTCCCAACCTCCCCTTACCCTTCGATGAACTCAGGCCAGGCAAAGGGGAGGAAACTGCGGGGACGCTTCACTTCGGTGACGGTTCCCTTCAGGAACACGTCACACTCGTGAAACGTCCCCATCCGTTCGCAATGACAGGCAAGGCAAGGGATTCCCTAATATTTTCATACCAATATCCCATCTGGCGGATTGTGTAAAAAACCACGCAACCTTTTTGCGGATGGACCGAGAACTGCGGTGAATAGAGAAAAGGAGATATTTATGATGAAGATTCCCGGAGGTGTTCGATACAAATCGGTCGAGCTGCAGCTCGGCGATAGGGCCATGCGGCTGACCGCGGCGGCGGTGCGCCCCACGGTTGTAAACATGACCGCGGATGCCTATATCGATATGGGTGTGACAAGCGATCCGGCGATTCCCCGTTCCCACGTTGTTGTCTACCGCACGAGAAGGGGTAGCAGTCTATTCACGATCGCGCTTTACCCCTCCCTGACGGCTGAAGATGTTTCCGCGCAGCTTCCGTCGTTGGTGCAGGAGGCGCTGCTGCATGCCCAGGATGCCGGTGCGCAATCGGCATGGCTCAACTTCAACGATCACTGCATGGATGATGTTCCCGTCGAGGCGCCTATTGTGTACCGGGCGATGCTCGAGGGCGTGAAGTCGTATGCGGAAGATGTGCAGCAAAGCAATCCGTCAAACTTTGTAGGTGATATTGTCATCGCGATCGGCATGAACACCTATCTGCTATTCGATTCTGTGGGCGAGATTCTGCCCTCCGCGACGATCTTTCCCGTAACCATGCTGCCTGGATAAAAATTCCGGGGGCGTTTCTAGCCCTCAACAAACCGTGAACCGTAACTCGTGAGCCGTGACCCGGAAAAGCAAAGGCGAGATTCTTCGTTTCACTCAGAATGACAGACACTGGATTCCCGCCTGCGCGGGAATGACAAACGGACACGACTAGCGGCTCACAGAAAATCCGGGGAGACAAAAAAAGGCCGTCAGCCTAAGGCTGACGGCCTTTTAAATTTCATTCCAACAATCGTTATCTTAACTTAGCAATTTTACGATTGAACCGAGTCGTGCGCTGGGTGGCGACGGTGTTCTGCGTGCGATTCTTTTTGATGTCCTTCTCTAGCCAAGCGATGCGCTGCTTGGGGCTTGCCGACATCGAGAGGTAACCGCCCTTGCCGATGCCGCGTGACTGCTGCGTCTTCATGAGCGCGACCAATGCTGTCTGATCGTAGCCGGCCCTGTTCATGTACTTGAGCGCCGAAGCGTCAGCCTTCTGCTCTGCCTTACGACCGTAGGAGTTGTTCAACACCTTCTTCGTGATGTCGCCGACGGCGCCGGAAAATGCACCGGTGATTGCTTTGGCCTGACCTGGGGTGTAGTGCTCGCCCACCGCCACTGCGGTGTTGACGCCCAGCTTCGTCCAGCGGGACTTCTTGATAGCTGAGGTGCCATCGTTGTGCGCGACGTGAGCAACTTCGTGTGCCAGTACGCCGGCCAGCTCATCCTCGTTCTTGGTGAGGCTCAGCAGACCCTTCGTGATGAGAATGGTGCCGCCGGGGCAGGCATAGGCATTGATGTCGTTCGTGTTCAGGATGCCGAAGTGGTAGCCACCGTAGGTGTAGGGCTTTTCAGAGAAGCCGGCGATGGTGAGACCAACTTCGTTGACGTACTCGGTCAGCGCCGAATTGTTGAGCAGGGGGTATTTCTGCAAGATGTTAGCGGCGACCGCGCGACCGATGTAGTATTCCTCGGATGGCGTGATGCCCTTGGCTGCCTGCTGGAATTGCTTGCCGGTCTTGACGACCTTGTTCACATCGACCTTCTTTAAGTCATTGAGGCCAAATGCATGGGCTGATGTCGCGATCATAAGCATCAGGACTATTAATGTAATGATTTTGTATTTCATAAGTTCTCTCCTCATTATTGTTTTTAAGCCGACAGCTGATAGCTTCACATTAGCGGATGGTGAGTTGTCCCTGTTGGGCGAACAAACGAAGACTGCTGTCGCCGACTGTGAATGCTTCCACGCGATCGACCTCGCCATAGGCTTTAGCCAAGCTACGGTTTGAACGCTTGTACTGGCTCTCAACCTTCGGGTTGAAGCCCTTGCCTGCGAGCGCTACTTCATCATACGCAGCGTTGCTGCCCGTGTACTTCTTGTCGACCTTGCCTACGTTTCTCTTCGTGAGTGCCGAGAGATGCATCCAGCCGTTGGGCGAAGAGACATGCGCCCAGTTGTCCTGTTCAGCCATCACGTCGATGCGGGTGCCGTACTTCAGCGTGCCCACGCTGCGCGCGGTGAACGAGGGAGTTGCCTTTACTGGCGCAGTGCGCACCTGGACCGACATCTTCTGTCCAGCCCATGCTACGGTCGCCATGAGGCCCAACACCAGAATTCCTACAATTACTTTTTTCATGTGTTCTCCTCCATTGGTTACTTCGTTTTGAAATCTATAATTCTATCTTTAGGTTTGGCTCGCGATCCGTTGAGGATCTCGTCACATATTTCCTTATAATAAGTGGCAACGGGATCACTTGCTGCCCCAGTCGCTTCATCAAAACGTTTAAGTGCCTGCCCATAGTTGCCGTTGGAGAATAAATCAATTCCCTTTTCACAGCTCTCCATGGCTTTGAGCCTCTCAGGCGGGGTGTCGCTTGCCAAGCCAAATGGTTCAAAGATATCAATGGGTTCCGCGCGACCTTTGACGCGCACGCTTCCCAGGCGGCGGCAGATTATCTCGGCATCGAGGTGTTTTTTTGTGGATTCGGATACGAGCACGCGTGTTCCGAAGTATTTGTTGAGTCCCTCCAGGCGCGAAGCGAGGTTCACGACATCGCCCATTGCGGTGTAGTTGAAGCGCAGTGAAGAGCCGATATTGCCCACGACAGCGGAGCCGGTATGTACACCGATGCGAGTTGCGAGATCAGGAAAACGATCAATCGCCTTCTGCATTTCTAGAGCGGCTCTGGTTGCGCGCGCGGCGTGATCGGGGATGGTGAGCGGTGCGCCCCAGAATGCCATGATCGCATCGCCTATATATTTGTCGAGTGTGCCACCGTGTTTGAGGATAATGTCCGTCATGACCGTCAGGTATTCGTTGAGCCTGGCGACCAACTCCTCCGGCGTGAGTTTTTCGGAAAAAGGGGTGAAGCCTGCGATGTCGGAAAACAGGATCGAGATTTCTTTCCTGCTGCCGCCGAGCTTAAGATGTTCCGGATCCTGCGCAATTTCGTCCACGACCTCGGGCGAGAGGTATTGTCCGAATGCGCGCTTGATCGCCATCTTCTTCCTTCCTTCAGTGAGGTAGCTGCGCATCAGGGTGGTTGTCGAAGAGAGTACCATTGCAAAAAATGGCGTGATGAGCGGAAGCCAATATCCCCGTGCGAAGAGAAGAAAAGTTCCCGCGAAGAGGACGGCGACTGATCCCGTTACGTAGAGCGAGAGACTCCACCATCGATGCAAAAGTGATAGCCCCAATGCAGCGGCACATGCCATCACTAGGATGAAGAGAGCTCGCATGGGCAACGATGCGGCTGCCATCGCCTGGCCGCTCATGAGGTTTGCGATGGCGGTGGCGTGTATGAAAGCGCCAGGGACGACGTGCGAAACGGGTGACGATTTGAGGTCGTAGAGTCCCGGCGCTGAGAGACCGACGATGACGATCTTATCCTTGAAGACCGAAGGATCTATGCGCGGTTTTTCTCCGTCGACGATCTGCTGTTCCGAAACCAAAACCTCAGCTAGTGGATAGGTCGGCAGTGCATCGGGGCTTTTAGGAAATCTTAAGAGCATGTTGCCCTTGCGATCGATCGGCAGGTCGTGCGCGCCGACTACGATGCGTTTATCCCCTAACCATCGCACTGCATCGTGCGGGTTGCGATCGGCAGCGACCTTGAGCGCCATCGATGGGACGATGTCCTTTCCGAAGCGCCATGCCAGCGGTATTCTCCGGTACGTTCCGTCGGCATCGGGTGGCGACTGCACGTTGCCAAAGGAGTGCGCCGATTTGACGATCGGTTCGATGGGCAGCGATTGAAACGAGCGGATCTCCTCGAGCTCGGACGGAGCGCTGCCCTCGAAGGGGATGCGCATCTTCTCCATCACGCGACCGATGCGGGGATCGGTTGGCCCCTCATGCGTTGTCGCGAAGACGGCGAAATACGACGGTGGTCCCCGTTCTATCCCTCGAGCAATTTTTTCATCATCGATGACGCCGTATACGGAATCCTCGGAGTATATGATGTCGAAGAACACCGCCTCGGCGTTGCCGCGCTTCAGGAAGTCCAGCGCCGGTGCGTACATCTCTCGCGGCCAGGGCCATCCGACGCCCATGTCCTCCATGTGGCGCAGTGATGCCTCGTCCACATAGAGGAGCGCGATGTTTCCCTCGAAGCGGGATGCCGTCGTCCTCATCCGCCAGTCATAGGCCTTGAGCTCCCAGGTGCGGACGATTCTCGATTGCCCTGCCAGCAGGGCGATGATGGCACAGAGCGTGCCGATGACGAGCGCGGAGAAAACATGTTTGAATCGAGCGCTTGGCAGCATAAGGCCCGCATAAACATATATACTGACCGGTCTGTCAAGATTGGGGTGAGTGCCTTCTTAGTGCGGCTTGCGCACCTCGCCTGTCATGGGGACAAAGCGGACGCCGCCCATCATCTCAGCGTCCAGGTGGCCTTCCTTCTTTGTTGTTAGAGTCAGCGTCTGTGTGAAGTGGGTGCTGCCGAGTGGGATGATGAGACGCCCGCCTTCCTTCAACTGTTTGATCAGCGGTGCGGGAATGTGATTGGCCGACGCGGTTATAATGATGGCGTCGAACGGGGCATGTTCTTTCCATCCATAGTATCCGTCGGCATACTTCACATCCACATTCTTATAGCCGAGGTTCTTCAGGAGTTTTCTGGAACTGTCGGCGAGCCTTTCCCGTATCTCTATCGTGTAAACCTTGCCGACTATCTCCGCCAGTACTGCCGCCTGATAGCCTGAACCCGTGCCGATCTCCAGAACCTTGTCCGTGGGCTTGAGTTTCAAGGCTTGGGTCATCAGTGCAACGACGTATGGTTGGGATATCGTCTGGCCCTCGCCGATGGGAAGGGGGTTGTCATCATACGCTCGGTGTTTAAGCATGGGGTCGACGAACTTCTCGCGCGGTATACTCGACATCGCTTTTAGAACTCTTTTGCCCGTGACCCCTCGCGCCTCGATCTGATTTTTCACCATGAGTTCGCGCTGAACTTTGTAGGGGTCGGCCGCCCAGGACGTGAGGGGAAATACGAGTAGAATCAGGAGCATTGTGGGAATACGCATGAGGGCGAACTTACATCATCGTGCTTAGGAGGGCAATCTTGAGGGAAATGCCTCAATAAAGGGCAGTAAAAACAAAAGGTTGCAAAATGCTGCGGATAAGTGCAAAAACCACGCAACTTTTTTGAGAAAAGCTCGATACGTGTAACAATTGGTAATCCCTCGTAGTTCCGGACTTGTGCCTAGATCGTTCTTAGCAGGGCAGACTAACAGAGAGGAAAAACCGCAGCGGCCATCACGCCGTTCGTGCAAGAGGTGTGTGTATGATTAAGATGGTTAAACAAAATGGTATGATTCCCGCGACGGCCGACGGGCTCGCCGGTTTTTGGGGTCAGGGTGTTCAGGCGGCGCGCCGGGTGATGAACACAGTCGTGCGTGTCATGGACAACGATCCCTGCGATGACGTATTTTTTCGCGTATGCGACGCGCAGATGGCGTGGCTCGATTTTATCGGCAGGGAGACGCAGGGGAGCAGCGCGTTTCTCCCTGAGTTTTCGGAGCGCGACGCGGCGACGGTTGCGTGTTTTCGCCACGATCGCATCGCCAAGCTGAGTGACAAGATAAACATGCTCCGTCAGCATGCATGGGAGCGAGGTTCGATTACCAATGGCATCGTTAAAACGGCTCGCTCTTCATTTCATTACCAGCGAAACCTCGAGGCGATTGTGGGCGGGATCATCAGCTCTTTCGAGTACGAAATCCAAACAAAAAAGATTAGGAAAAACTTGAACGTCGATGGCAACGATCTCTATTTTGCATCGCCAGCCATACACGATCAGGCCGTCGATATTCTGACCAATCTCATATCCAACGCGCTGAAGTTCTTCGGCGAAGGCCGCGCGCTGAGTGTGACGCGCGATGGGGGCGTAATTACGGTTGCCGACAAGGGTATTGGCATGATGCCCGAGTTCTTCGAACAACTGTGGACGCCCGTTCCTCGTCGTGAGCTTCGCGCCGAGAATGTGCAGGGAGAAGGTTGGGGGATGGTGAGCGTTGTAAACACAGTGGAGAAACTGGGTTGGACACTCAGCGGCAGGTCGATGCTTGATAAAGGAACCGAGTGGAAGCTCGTTATTCCGGCGGATCATTTCGTGAGTCGTAACACTGCACTGAGGCGCGACGATACCCTGCCATCCGACCTGTCTTTAAGGTCTCTAGGCAATCTTGCCACGGGGGTCGAGGTCTTGAGCCGCGCGAAACCGTTTGCGGGTTATCAGGTGCGCGGCGATATGATGAACGTGCTTCTCTCGCCCATATCCCAGGCATCGCGCTT
>Ga0075115_10001344_pt1 | contig 12026 bp, 9 predicted proteins | sample AntAceMetag02UKH_FD_69785 | JGI IMG/M metagenome (GOLD analysis project Ga0075115, IMG submission 69785) | Saline lake microbial communities from Ace Lake, Antarctica - Antarctic Ace Lake Metagenome 02UKH | ecosystem: Environmental > Aquatic > Non-marine Saline and Alkaline > Saline | place... | reverse complement strand
TACTGACGGCGGAAGAGCTTGGTCTGGGATTGCGTGCTCTGGGCGGTCTGGCGGAAATCATCGTTGATCTGGTTGTCGTCAGCGCAGCGCAGGCATAGCCATTTGGCATTGCCCACCATCTTGTTGCGATGCTGGTAGTACTCGACGTCAGGCGAGGTCTTGTTGCACAGCTCGCATACGATGCGCAGCTGGTGTTCGTGCGAGGTCGTGCGCTGTTTCTTGACGTGGCGTTTTTTGGCGTCCTCGCGGCGGATCTCCTTCTGCTTGTCCTTGGAGACCAAACCCGCCTTCAAAAGCGCATCTTTCATCTGGTCCATACCCATACGTGTAAGCTCCAAACTCCAATATCCAAATATCAAACAAATGTTGAAAACAGGTCCTTGTAATCGAATCTGGCTTGAGGAGTCAATAGACAGATGCTGGAAACTGGATGCTGGATACTAGTAGGAGCAAAAAGCTGAGAATGGTATGCTTCTGCTTTTACCACCATCTAGTATCTAGCATCCAAAATCTTGCCTTTCCTTAAGTATTCAGCGACAATAACCAGCTATGACCAGATGGTTGAGACCTAAACAAGGGCGCCGCAAGAGGAGCAGGCGCATCGTCAAGCCCGAGAGGCTCTATACGGGCGATTTTATCGGTGTGGCCGCGCCAGCATCCAGCTTTCGCAAGCGCGACTTCATGCGCGGTATAGCCAAGCTCGGCCGCATGGGCTTTAACCCCATCTACAGCGAGAAGATTTTCAATCCTGCCGAGAACCGAGCCGAGCGATATCGCAACAAGGCCGAGCGCATCGTCGCTATGATCAAGGACCCCATGGTCAAGGCGATCTTCTGCGCGCAGGGCGGCTACGGCTCGATCAACCTCATTCCGTACCTCGAGCAGCACGATCTTTCAGGTTGTTGCAAGATCATCATGGGTTTCTCGGACATAACTATCCTGCTTTTGTACTTTCACGTGCGATATGGATGGATCACGTTTCATGGGCCCATGATACCGGAGATCCACCACCGCATGCCCCAGGAATCCGAGGTGGCGTTGGAGAACGCGCTGGTATCGGCAAAGAAGATTGGCGATCCATATCATCATAACCTCGAGGTGATCCGTCCTGGAGTTGTCTCCGGTCGCCTCGTAGGTGGCAATCTCACAAGGCTGTTGCGTACCTTGGGCACTGCGTTTGAGATCGACACGCGCGGCAAGATTCTCTTCCTGGAAGAAGTCGATGAAGGTTACCTGGGTTTGGACGGTGATCTCAATCACCTACGTCTCGCTGGTAAGTTTCACGGTGTGAAGGGCGTGATCTTTTCTGAGTTGGTAGGTTGTCTTCACAACTCGGTCGACAACATTCGTGAATTCCTCAAGCGCTTCTTCCGCGGCGCTCCGTTTCCCGTCATGTTCGGTTTTCCGTCCGGCCACGGCGAGCAAAACCTCACTATTCCCATTGGCGCCAAGGCCACCATGGACACCAAGACCAAACGCCTGTATTTCGACGAATCCGGCGTGAAGTAGAGCCGTGGCTCGGGGCTCGGGGCTCGTGTTTCAATCCGCACATTTATTTATTGTCTCGCCCGCGCTGATACGATACGAGAATCGAAACTCTGAACCGGAGGAGGGACCCCATGTCCGAAGAAGTCCAGCAGCCTAAATCGATGAAGGAAGCACTGCTCGAAATCGCCCATACGTTTAAGGCGATAATTTTCGCGCCGCGAGTTCTCTACGGTATCAACATACCGTACGTGCTCGAGGGTCTCGCGTACTTCGGCGTTATCACCGTTTTGGCCAAGTTTCTCCACGACGACGTGGGTCTCACCGACCCGCAGTCCGGCTGGATGCTGGGCCTCCTGACAGGTGGCATCACGCTCGCGATGTTCTTTCTTGGCGGCGTCGGCGACAAGATCGGCGTGCGCAAGGCACTGGCTCTGGCCTTTTCACTGATGATAGTGGGGCGCGGTCTGCTTGCGGCATCGGGCAACCTCTTCAGCGGCGGCGGTATCTGGTCGCCCATGTTTTTCATGGTTACCGCAGCCATCCTGTTTATCGTCCTCGCTTATGGTTTGTATCAGCCCACGGCTTATGCGGCCGTTCGCAAATATACCAACGAGAAGACTGCGGCTATGGGCTACGCCATGCTGTACGCACTCATGAACCTGGGCGCGTTCTGCTCTGGGTTGATCTCTCCGCCGGTGCGCCGCAACTTTGGGTTCTCGGCGATTTTCTGGGTCTACACGGCACTTACGGTCGTTGCGCTGATCATCATGCTTGTGCTTATCACCAAGAGGAATGAGCGCAAGGTCCTTGAGCCGGGTGCCGAGAAGGCGATGGAAGGATCGGCCCCGACCGAGAAGGCTGAGGGTGAGTTCGAGCGCGAGCGCGTGGCGCTTGCCGAGCGTGCCTGGCGCTATGTAAAACAGCATCCGCTGCGCGATCCGAAGTTCACGTTCTTTATCTTCATTCTTATTCCGGTGCAGACACTTTTTGCACACAACTGGTTAACGTTGCCGCTCTACATGGACCGTGCATTTGCTGGCACGATGATCAGTCAGAATTTTGAATTTTTCTCAAACTTAAATCCCATTCTGATTTTTGTTCTGGCTCCGCTGGTTGCCGCGATCTTTGCGCGCAAAAATGCCTATATGATGATGATCATTGGTACACTGATCATGGCAGCGCCAACGTTCTTGCTGACCATTGCTCCTAATCCAACGATCCTGCTCCTCTACATCTTCCTCATGACGATCGGTGAGGCCATGTGGCAGCCGCGCTTCCTGCAGTGGATTGCCGAGATCGCGCCGCCGGGGAAAACGGGCGCGTACATGGGCATTGGCCAGCTTCCGTGGTTTCTCACTAAGTTCATCACGGCGTCGTATTCAGGCTGGTTCTTGAGGCAGTACTGCCCATCCGAGGGTGCGATGAATACGCAGATGATGTGGTTCATCTATGCATGTATCGCGATGGTGTCACCGATAGCGCTCATCCTGGCCAAGGGCTGGGTCGGCCGTTCGATGCAAGAGAGGGTGGAGGCGGCGAAAGCATAAGAGCCGTGAAGAGTGAAAAGTGAAGTGTAAAAAAACAAAAGCAATAATAAAGAAAAACCCGCCGAGAGGCGGGTTTTTTGCTTTTGATCTGATTTTTGCTCGTTCTCTTCACACTTCACCTTTCACTTTTCACGTTTTTTTCACGTAAGTGAAAAATGCGCTGTCGCTTCTGCATGAATGGTCAGTGTATCGAAGAGCGGAACCTTCGTATCTTTCTGTCCAACGAGGAGTGGGATTTCCGTGCAGCCGAGCACGACGCCCTCGGCGCCATCATTGCCGAGCAGTTCAATTATCTCGCAGTATATCTTCCGTGATTCGTTCGTGAACTTCCCCAGCGTGAGTTCAGCGAATATAATATCGCTGATCGTGCGGCGATCGTCGCGGTTCGGCGTGATCGTTTCAATGTCGTGAGTGGCAAGTCGATCCTGATAGTAACCGTCAACCATCATTCCCTTTGTGCCGAGCAGACCCACCTTTTTGAATTTCTTCTTCTTAATCTCTTCAGCTACGCAATCGATGATGCTTAAGAAGGGTATGTTGACCGCGGCTTCGAGCTGAGGTGCTAGCTTGTGAAGTCCATTTGAGCCTAAGATAAAAAAATCCGCGCTGGCTTGTTCCAGGCGTTTTGCCTCTGTCGTGAACATCTTGCCCAGCATTTCCCAATCCGGTGGGCCGAAGATGTCCTGGAAGTTGATGCTCGACATTACGATGCGCGCAGCGTTTTGCTCGCCGAGCTCGTCATTAACGTACTGGTTGATGATGCGGTAGTAATGCTTGGTCGAATGCCAGCTGGTCCCGCCGATAATGCCGATGGTTTTCATGAACGCCTCTTGAAATTGATTTTATGGGATTTTACTGATCACTGATAACTGATCACAGATTTTTTACCAAGGATAATTCATCATGTAGGAAGCGCTGTACATGCCTTGAGCGCCGACATAGCCGTGACGCCAGTTGTAAGCCCAGGCGCTGGCACCGAGCATGCCTGCAGAAGCTTGGCCAATGGCAGAAATGATTCGTGCACCTTCACTAGGAGGTTGTGCTCTTGCAGCTGGAACATAACTATAACCAACCTGTGGAGAATAGATGCCGGTTGCAGATCTAGCGGTAGGTGGCGCGATGTACTGCGTGCCAACCTTTCTATAAGCATTTGCACTGCTGTATGTTATTCCCTGGGTTCTAAGAGTGCCCCGTTGCTTCAGCGCATGCAGGCAATAGATGAGCGCCCTTGCATCGCCATAGGCGTAACAGCCGGTCTCAGTTCCGGCAAAGGCTGGGCCGCTGAGAGCAATTCCAACGATGATGGCTAATAGAATGAATGCACGCTTCATATGTTCTCCCTCTACTATAGTTATCGGCAATTTTGGACAATAGTTGCGTATTTGTTATAAATTCCAATGATTTCAATGCATTATAGTGTTGGATTTTTTGGGGGAGGCGTGCTAGGAAAGCCGTACTTGAGGAGGTTTTATGAATAATGAATCATTTGGGGACAAGGCTGGCAGCGTGGTCAACGAGGGTTTGAAGGTTTTGCGCGACGGTCTGCGCGAGGCCGGGCGCCTCATCAACGTGACCGCCGATGCTACGCGCATGCACATCGAGAAAGAATCACGCGTTGTTACGACGCATCGCGAGTTCCATCGTTTGGGTGAGCAGGTCTATACGGCATTGAAGGGCAGTCCGGGCGCGACGAGCATCGCGCTTACCGAGCCCATGCGTGCCATGATCGCGCGCATCAAGATGGCCGAGGATGAGATCGCCAAAAACAATAAGGTCCTCGATCACATGTCCGTGGTTAGGGTTTCCAAACCGCACACATCCATCAAGAAAACCCATGCGAAGCGCGTGATAAAGAAAAAGCCGACACAGAAGAAAGCCGTGAAGAAAACTACGAAGAGAAAGACGAGCTCATTGCGCAAACCGCGTTCTCGTTAGTACCAATGTTGTCATTCCCGCGAAGGCGGGAATCTAGAAAGTTTGACCGGATCCCGGCTCGCAGCCTGCCCCGGTAGGTGTAAGCCGGGGGCCGGGATGACATTTTAGTGGGGGAAATCATGCGCAGGGCAATCCTTTGTGCACTGTGTTTTGTCGTAATGACGGCAGCGGGGTTTTCGCATGCAGCCCCAGCAGGTGGGTCCTTCGTCTATCGCATCGAGCTTGCCGACGAAGTTATCAATCCAGTCGCTGTCGAATACATCGAGACATCCATTGAAAAATCGGAGACCGATGGAGCCGCAGCGCTCCTTATCCAACTCGACACGCCTGGCGGTTTACTCACCTCCACGCGCAAGATCGTAAAGATGATCATGAATGCGCAGGTGCCGATACTCGTGTACGTCGCGCCATCCGGTGCTCGTGCTGGGTCGGCAGGCGTATTTATCACGATAGCGGCACACGTGGCGGCGATGGCTCCATCGACGAACATCGGTGCGGCACATCCGGTTGCGATGAAGGAGAAGAGATCGACAAAGGACACTTTCAAGGATCTGTTGGAAGCGTTGACGGGTAAAAAAGAAGAGGGAAAGCCAGCACGGCAAGCAAAGAAACCCGAAGATCTGATGGAGCAGAAGATAATGAACGACACCGAGGCCTGGGCGCGCTCGATTGCAACCTTTCGCGGCCGCAATCAGAAATGGGTGGTCAAGGCAGTGAGTGAATCAGTATCGGCGACCGAGAACGAGGCGTTTCAGAAGGACGTGATCAATTTTGTCGCGGCAACCCCCGGGGAGTTGCTGGAAAAGTCACATGGTCTGCCGGTCATGTTACCAAAGGGGAGGGCGACGATCGAGACGAAGGAGGCGCGCATCATAGATTTGCCCATGAGTACGCGTCTCAAGTGGCTCAACGTGCTCGCGCATCCGAATATCGCGTACATTCTGTTGATGCTCGGTTTCTACGGCCTGCTATTCGAGTTCACGCACCCGGGCATCGGTTTTCCGGGCATTGCAGGCGCTATCTGCCTGGTGCTAGCCTTCTTTGGGTTGCAGATACTGCCTACAAACTATGCGGGCGTGGCGCTCATCGTCATGGCCATCATATTATTCATTGCTGAGGCCAAGATCACGAGCTACGGTCTTCTGACTTTGGGGGGTGTCGTGTCGCTATTCCTCGGCTCACTCATATTGTTTGCATCGCCGTATGAATTCATGCGCGTGTCGCTGCCCATCGTGATCGCGTTTGTCGCGGCTACGGCGATCGTTGCGATTGGGTTGGCAACACTCGTGATACGTTCCCAACGTCGCAAGGCGAAGACTGGTGAGGAAGGTTTGATAGGTGCGGTGGGTGAGGTGCAGAATATCGACGGTGAACATGTACAAGTTTTTGTCCACGGTGAAATTTGGGAAGTGGAATGTGATACGGAGCTAAAAGTAGGGAGCAAGATCAAGGTTGAGAAAATGAGAGGACTAAAATTAACTGTTCGTGCTTTGTGATTTTACGAGTCACGGGTCACGAATTACGAGTCACGGGGGTTTTATTATGCCAGTAATTATTTTTGCAGCGTTTATCGTCTTGTACCTTCTTTCCTGCATCAAAATATTAAGAGAATACGAGCGGGGCGTGATCTTTCGTCTAGGCCGCTTGCTTCCAAAGCCCAAAGGACCTGGAATTATCTTTGTTTTGAAGCCCATCGATAAGATGGTGCGTGTGGGCCTGCGTCTCGTCGTGCTCGATGTGCCGCCACAGGATATCATCACCAAGGACAACGTATCCGTCCAGGTGAACGCGGTCGTATATTTCCGCGTGATGGATGCCAATAGGGCGATTGTCGAGGTGGAGAACTTTCAATTTGCGACCAGTCAGTTGGCTCAGACGACTCTCAGAAGTGTGATCGGCCAGCGTGAGCTGGACGAGCTCCTCTCGTCGCGCGACAAGATCAATGCCCAGATACAGGAGATTCTCGACAAGGCAACCGACCCGTGGGGTATCAAGGTTGCCAACGTCGAGGTAAAGCATGTTGATTTGACCGAAGAGCTGAAGCGCGCGATGGCCCGCCAGGCCGAGGCCGAGCGCGAACGACGTGCAAAGGTCATCAATGCCAAAGGTGAATTTCAGGCGGCCGAGAACCTCGTGGCGGCGGCGAAGCTGATGGGCGACCATCCTATGGCGCTCCAGATGCGTTATCTGCAGACGATGTCCGAGATCGCCAGTGAGAATAATACCACCACTTTTCTCCCGATACCGATCGATTTACTAAAACCGTTTTTGGGTGGGAAGACGGGCGGTCAGTAGGACGCCAACATCGTAGCAATTTTATCCTGTAACTTATGGCATTTTCCCCAGCCGGCTGGGCCGTTCGTCTGAATGGCGAAGATTGCCGTGTGGCCGTTTGCCATAGGGAGGAAGCCGGTGAGGGTGCTCACGCCGTTCAAGGTTCCCGTCTTGCCGCGCAGTTTGCCGTGGAGCAATGGGCTTTTGTGGCGCGATTTGATCGTACCCTTTTTGCCGGCGATGGAGAGCGAGTTGATGTACTCGTTGCGGATCAATGGATCGTCGTGGCTTGCCTTCAAGACGGTTACCAGCTGCCGCGAGGTCATGCGGTTGTCATGCGAGAGTCCTGATCCGTTCACGAGACGATAGCTTCCCGACTTGATGCCCAGGCGCGCGAGATACTCCTCAAAAACCTTGATGCCCTTTGCCGTGGTCCCCGGGTCGCCGTGTGAGAGCGCGCCCAAGTGCTTGGTGATCTGCTCGGCGACGAAGTTGTTGCTGAAGCGGTTCATGTCATCGACGATTTCCGCCAGTGCCTTTGAGGGCTGATCGAGCAGGAGTATTGTCCCCGATGCTTTGCCCTCGCGATAGGTTCCCTCCACCGGGATTCCGCTTTCTACAAACGCTGTCTTGAATGCGCTGCCTACGTATTTTGCGGGATGCGTGATGTTGAGGTACTTCTCAAAATGCCGGCGCTTGCGCGGCAGACCGCCCGATACGAAGATCTTGTCATGGCTGTTCTCAGCTACGCGCTTTACGTGAACGCCGCGTCCCACTGGACGCAGCTTGTTCACGATCTCGATGTAGTCGTTTGGCGCGTCGAGCTTGATCTCATAGCCCTTGCCTCCTGACCTGAGCTTCGTCGAAGGTTTGCGATCCACGATGATGTTTACGCTGTTGAAATTGAGTGCGGTTGCCGCCGTACTGGCAGCGTAAGCACGGTGATTTTCGATCGTGCTGTGCGCGCTTGAATCGAAATAGCTTTCGTCTACGATGATGTCGCCACCGATCTTACGCACGCCCGTGGCGATGAGTGCCATGACCGCCTTTTCCATCATCTCCGTGACGAAGAACGGGTCACCGTTTCCCTTGATGTAGAGGTTGTTGATCACGCCCCCGCGCGACATGCGGTCCGTGGAGAAGATCGTGTGAAACTGGTATTGTCGGCCGAGTTTGGACAGCGCCACAGCTGCCGTGACCATCTTGGCATTTGAGGCGGGGTTGAGGAGCTCGTCGGCTTTGAGCGAGATGAGCACGCGGCCGGTCTGTGCGTCGATGGCGTAGATCCCGTGCGTGGCTTTGGTAAGTCCCAGCGCGTTGATGGCAGCCCGTGCTTTGGCGTTGAGCGGCGGCTGTGCTGCATTCGCAGCTTGGATGAACAGGGCGCTACAGATGAAACAGATAAAAGTAATTTTTTTAAGCATGATCTTCGTATATCACATTTATCCCTTCACAAAAAATATTCAAATGTTTGGATTTCGGGATCATGACCTGACCCTGGGATCGGGCTAGCGTAAGGTCTTGCAATTTATTAAGAAAACAGACAAATAGGGCATATGAAAAAGCTGATAATTATAGCCGTTCTGGTTCTCCCGACAGTGATCTGTTTTTCGCCCGTCCATGCCCAGTATGGCGGTCCGCGGGGGGGCGTGATCGGCATCGTGGTGGATACCACGGGGCCCGAGGTCACAGTTCGCCGTGTTATGCGGGGCAGTGGGGCGGCGCGGGCGGGCGTGAAAGAGGGCGACGTGATCGTTGCCATCAACCGCGTGCCAGTGACCAAGTGCACTATGGAGGCGTTCAATCGGCGGCTCCGCGGTGGTGTCGGTTCAGAGGTGACGCTGAACTTGCGCGGGCCGGATGGCATGCCGCGCGACGTGTCCATAATCCGTGAGAGAGTGTCGGGCCTAGGCGAGACTGTTCTTCCTATCAACATCGGTTTGCCCAAATCCCATGACTTGCGTCCCGAGGACGGCATGGTATGTACGGTAGCGGGCGGATCCGGTAGCGTAGCTACGATCAACTGCGGCAAGGACGCGGGCGTAGATCGCGGTCAGCGCGTGAGGTTTGTGAACCGCCCAGACTATGCCAAACACTCGACCATTGTGACGGGGAGGGTGACGAAGGTCAATCCTTATACTGCGAGGGTTTCGGTGCGCGGCGCATCGAAGCTTGTCTGCGACAATATCGTGGCGATAACGTCGGCATGGCGTTCCGAGCGTGCGAGAGAGAATACGCTGTGGCGCGTGACGGCCTACGGCATCAATCTCATCGACTATCCAACGGGGCTCCCATACGCCACGATCGGCCAACTGCGCTTCGATACCGAGCTTGAACTTGAGCAGGCGGCGGTGCGAAAGATGGCCGAGCGGCTGCGCGCGAGCAGCGATATTGCGCGCCGCATTGGGAAGGGCAAGTCGGTGGCGAGGTCGTTGGCTTCCACCAAACCCAAGGATGTGATGACGTTCCTTACATACCTCAAGACCTATCCGGATAAATTTATTGGCCGCGATTGGTATTTGCCAGAAGTCTATGCAACGTGGTTGATGAACGGACGTCCTCAGTGAAAAAATCTTACATTTTCGTCGACGGCGGGTAGCGTGAGGATGCGCTTTGCCTCGGGCGAGTGCGTTACACGGTGTACCTGAATGCGCTGCTCCAGTGCAGGCCAATTTGAGGCGTGCACGCGAACATGATCGTCATCGATTGATGAGCGCGAGATGCCGTGCTGGGTCAGCGCATTGATGATCACATCGAAGCGGCGGCCGCGAACCTTATTGTAGTAGTCGGGAAAGAGCAGGATCTCGCCATTTTCTACCGCAACCGGATCATAGATGAGATCAACCGGGATGCGACGGTTGAGCTTTACGTGAAAGCTTCGGCGGCTATGCTTTTTGTATTTATCAAGCAATGCGGGGTCGGTCTGGTCGGAAAAATTACTCTGCAGGTACCAGGCAAGCGCTTTTGCGTCTTCGTTATACATGCGCATGCATCCATGGGATGCCGGCCGACCGACCGATGATCGCGCGTTGGTGCCATGAAACAGGATGCCCTTCTGCATGGGGATTTTCACGAGGCCCAGGGGGTTGCCCGGTCCTGGCGGTGTTTTAACGTCGTCCTTGGCCCAATCCGATGGTGGCGGTATCCACCAAGGATTCCACACTACGTGATTGATCGACATCTTGTCCTCGGGGGTTGGGTAGATGCCTGAACCTACCGCTATCTTGGAACGTATGCGCGGCTTGCCGTTTTCATAGAGCGTGAGCGTTGTGGCCGGGATGTTAGCGACGATGTGAACATCCTTAACACCCGGGACTCGGGACTCGGGACTCGGGACTCGATGTTGTTCAGCGGCGTGAGCTACCGATGAGATATATATGGGCTTATCCTTGCTGGATTCGGTAGTTTGCTCGTACGCATGAAGTGTGGAGCATGTAGCGATCAAGACTGTGATAAGGATTGCCAAGTTCTTCATAGATTTAATTATCTAGCATGGGTTTTTGAGATTGTCTATTCGGTTATCGGGTCACGGGTCACGGGTCACGGGTCACGGGTCACGGGTCACGATTTCTTACATCACATAACTCAGCGCAAGATTCGCCAGCCCGCCCATGACGATGGCCATCACCAGCATGATGAGGGTGGCGGCGACGAGCCGCTTGAGACCAAGTTCCTTAAAGATCACGGCAAAACTCGCGATACATGGGAAAGTCATGGCCAGCACGGCACAACCGACGATGAGCTGCTTGGTGCTGAGATCCAGCGGAGTGAGCATGCCGACCGCGACGTCCTTGCGCAGGAAACCTACGACGATGGCGATGACGGCTTCAGGGGGCAGACCCCATATATGTTGAACGACCGGCGCGGTTGCCTTGGCTATCCATTCAAAGATGCCTAGGGCATACAGGATGTTTACGATCAGAACGCCGATGAGGACGATCGGCAACGCCTCTTTGAGGAATCCCTTTGAGCGGATCCAGAACTTCTTAAACATCGCACCGGGTTTGGGCCAGCGGATCGGCGGGACTTCCAGCACTAGTTCCGGGCTAAATCCCTTCACGAAGCGGTTGAGTGCGAAACCGGTTACGAGCCAGGTAATAAACAGAATGACGTAGACGACAAGGACGTAGACAAGACCGTGAGCGCCCACCACACCTATGATCATCGCCTGCAGGGCAGCACAGGGGACTCCGATCGAGATCAGCGTGATGGCGATGAAGCGTTCGCGCTTGGATTCCAGCGTGCGCGTTGCCATGAGCCCCGGTACGTTGCAGCCCAAGCCTAGCATATGTGGGATCATAGCATAGCCGTGCAGACCCAGGCGGTGCATGAGGTTGTCCATCAGGACGGCAAAGCGGGGTAGGTAGCCCACGTCCTCAAGAAAGCCCAGTATTAGGTAGAACGCGATGATGTAGGGAAGCACAGCAGCTATTGGAATGAAGAGTCCCGTGGTCAATAGGCCAAACGACTGCCCAAAGTTGATCGAGCCGTCGAAGAGCTTGCCGATCAGGATATCGTGTATGAAAGGATGCGATTGCAGTGCAGCCGAGAGCTTCATGTAGAGAGGCATGAGCGCTACTTCAAATAGCGGTTCAAAGACATAGCCGATGAGGCCCTCGCCGATGAAGCGTATGATCCAGAACGAAACGAACAGAATCACCGCGGCTATAGTCAGGCCGCCGAATGGCGTGAGAGCCACGTCCTCCAGGCGTTGTTTAAACGTGTGGTGATGATGTGTGAGCGTCTGCACATCGTGCGCGATGTGACCAACCTGATGCCAGC
>Ga0075115_10001340_pt1 | contig 12042 bp, 12 predicted proteins | sample AntAceMetag02UKH_FD_69785 | JGI IMG/M metagenome (GOLD analysis project Ga0075115, IMG submission 69785) | Saline lake microbial communities from Ace Lake, Antarctica - Antarctic Ace Lake Metagenome 02UKH | ecosystem: Environmental > Aquatic > Non-marine Saline and Alkaline > Saline | place... | reverse complement strand
TCTTCAAAACGCTTGGGATACTTGATTTCTATTCCTGTTATATAATTCTGTTTTGAGAACAAATTCTCTTGTCAATCCCCTTATGACTGTTTTAGCCATAGGTAATGGTATGATGCTTACTTAAATAATACCATTTTGATAACAAAGGATAAAAAAATTCTGGAATATGCAAAATCCGGTTTTCTTAAAGCCATTGGAATATAAACAGTTCGTTTTTGACAAACCTGAAATGATCCAGGTTGCCAGGGAAGCCCTTTTCGTAATACCGATACTTATAATGAACCCGTGAATCAGGACACCGAAAAAGAAGATCCTTTATATGCATTTAATGAGATCAGCTTAAAATAATCAGTATTCTACAACAATTAAATACTTGTTATATCAGTATATCAGATATTACAAAGAGCACAAAAAACCTCTCATTCCGGCTATACTTCCACCGAAAATGTTTTTGTGGAATCGATACCGGGTACCAAAGATTTGCCAGCTCAACACCCACTCTTCTTATTCCTTTACCCATAAACAACTACCACCCCACTCCCCAGAAAATGTGTCCTTTTGTGGAAAATGTAACTGGTACCGGAATCACCCAGGGGTTTATTCTTTCTATTAGAAAAATTTCCGCACTTCTCCTCTACCTACCAAATTAGAAAATAACCTATAATTATTTTTTGTATATTGTATTCTACCAGCCACGATTGCAGGGTGAATATTATGTTTTACTGCATATGAGATCACTTCTTTTTGTGAAACAATTTCTTGTTTATCTAAGCTGAATCCTAAGGGAATGAGAATTTTTTCGGCAAACTCATCTGCTTCTTTTTCAATATCATCATCTTCTTGTGAACCACGTAAAGACATGTCATCTGTAATGTAATTTCCCTTTTTTAAGTGCAATTTAATATGTCCTAATTCATGGAATAAATTGAACCAAAAGTTATCAATCCTATCATATCTAAGGGTCAGTCCTATAATAGGTTGACCTTCTGTTGATATATATGCAACACCATCAAGATATGTATTTTTATAATGATAAATGATGGATAGAATGATGCCATGTTTTTGCAAAAATTCTTTGGCAAGTTTTGGTCCCTCATCTAGAATGCTTAATTTCACTAAAGTATTAAGAAAGTTATCATCAATGATATCTTCAGTATACTTTAAGTGTATATCTATTTTCGAAGAGTTATGAAGTAAATGTAATATCCACCCTTGTATTGCATAAGGATTAATTTTTGCATTAAGTCTTGTTGATTTACTAATTCTAAATTTAAACTCAGGAACAGCAAACCCAAATCCTATTCTATATTTTAAAGTTTTTATCAATTCTTCTGCGTTATCAATGATTTTTTTGATATTTAATCCTTCAAATGCACCATATTTTTTCATTTCTGCTATGGGAAACAAGTCATAATCAATATCAGAATCCTCTTCCAAACTACGTATCTCTTTATTCTGAAGCAAAATGTCCGCAGATATACCTAAATGCTCATTAAGTGCTCTTATCATCTTTAAGCTTAGATCACGTTTTCCTGATAAGACCTCAGATACTTTAGAACGATTTCCAATAAGAGGAATTAAATCTTTTTGTGTTAATCCCTGTTGATCCATCCTAAACTTGATCGCACTTACTGGATCAGGAAAGTCAATTGGATATTCTTCTTCTTCATACTTTTCAACAAGAGTAATTAATACATCTCTCACATCAGCTTTTTCTGATTCTTCTTGAGCATCAAAAAAAGAATCAATTATATCTAGAGCGTCATTATAATCCTTTTCGCTTTTAATAGGTTTTATTGTAATGCTCATAATTATACTTCCTCAATATCAATCTTATCATATTCTTTGTGAGTTCCGATAAAGCGTATATATACAATACTTGCTATATAGTTCACTCTAATAATTAATCGGAACCTGTTTCCTAGGATGTTGAATATAACAATATCTTTTCCAACATTCCTTGATTTCGAATGACTTTTTTTGACATCAGTCGGAGAATCCCATTTTACATGTTTAACCTCCCAATACCATGCATCAAGATGTGATTTAACTTCAGGATTCTTTTCACTGTAATCATTTAATGTCTTCCGTAAAATAATTCTCATTTATGTTAAGTCTACCTCTAAATTCAATTAATGTCAAACATATTGTTCCCATTTTGGGAACTTTGTTTATTTCCCTCCCTGGGAACATTACCTTTTCAGTGCATCCATGCCGGGCACCCTCGATCGCCATCCCAAAATCTCAAAACTGCTATCTCATTTTCAAAAAACAACTTATACACTCCCCCTAGCTCCAAAAATTGCATAAACTTGTAAATCGTGCCTAGCACTGGCGTCTTTTCGCTGTATATGTCGATATATAAACATTTAGGTTTTATTATTCGTAATATATGGCGATTTATAGATATCGATACTCTAAAAATGCAAATTGAGACGGTGATTCTTTTGTATCTCTTCTATACGGTCCTTTGGGATCTCAACCTGTGTAGCAATATCACTCCAGGAGGAAACAGCTTCACACACTTCATTGACTATTTCGATCTCTCGACCCCGTATCATCTGTGCGAACTTGGCAGTTTCTGTAAAATCTTTTACCATAAAATCGTCCCTTTTTCCATTCATGCTCATCTGATGTTGCCCTGTCCAAGCTCCTTGGGGTTGATAGTTATAGGAGACATCATAGGCCGGGGAAAGAGACCATCGGCCTCTTTTATCCATAAGAAATGCGATATTCTTTACATGGTCATCCTGGTTCCGTGCGATGATATTGAAGGTAATCCTTCTAAATAGTTCTTCTCGTGATTCTGGAGACAACTTCAAACGATGCAAGGCCAAAAAGGCATCTTCATAGCTATGTGCTGCCGCCTGATTATAATCCAGATGGGCAAGTGCACCGAGAGTTTGCATGTGCAACTTCTCACTAGTAGGGAGGCGGTCAAATCGCTTTGTCATAAAATGTTGTCTATCATGTTCTTGAAGTAGCCGGCTGGGATTCATGGTAATACCAGCCTTCTTTGCCATCAGGTAATAGGCATATTCTATAGCTCCATACCCTTGAGGATCATTCAATTCTTTATCTTTGTTAGAGTTCACCCCATCGAATTTCAGTAACCAATATTCGAATCCTTTTTCTGCTTTGACTTGGCCGGAACGTACTTCTTTTGTTTGAGGGTTCCAGGCAATAACAGCTTTTGCCCTAGCGCCACCTGCAGAGGTCCCAATTGCTAGGACTTTTGATAAGGTTTCTGATCTTTGATCTTTAGAAAATGATGAGTGAAGGATATTTCTCTCTTGAAGAACTTCTGATGCAAGCTGAACGAGTTCATCAAGTTCTAAGGTTTGAGAAGTATTTTCTATCTCCCCAATGATGGGAAAGAATTCTAAAGCTCCCATTCCTCGAGTACCTGTATAACACAGTCTTTCTATGGGAGAAAAGGAGGCAAGGGTTCGTCCTTGGCGATTCAACCAGGCCTGTATAAGTATATTCCCAAATCTATCGGGAAGAGAATCTGCTAACAATCCAGGGAGGCCATGGAAAGAGTCTCCAATGAGTTGTGGAAATCGATAGATCTTAGAATCTAAGGGCATCATGAGGGGTGATAATTCGATACCACTTTGTAAAAAATCTTTGGTATATTCAAAACTAGCAGCCTCTCTAGTATCAGTAAGTGCAACAGCCCCGACAAGGCTTCCCCAAAGACGAACTTCTGCTACTTGTATCATTATTCATCTCCCCATTTCCACGCATTGGCGGTGGGGTCTTTCTTTTCTTTTCTAGAGGGAACAACCCTTAATCTCTTTTTCCCTTGTCTCTTAATCATTTCTAAGGGATGTAAAGGTTGCGGTGGAAGAAGAAGATCAATCCCATTGAGCAGCTCAAGGACCCGTAGTACGCGAAGAAAGGTAGTCAACTGCACCATTTCACCATTTTCCATACGTTCTAGGGTTCTTTTACTGATCCCAGCTTGTTTTGCAAGGTTTGATTGAGTTAGGTTCCTGTCAATTCTTGTTGTAGTTATCCGGGTTCCTAATAGAGTAAGTAATGCAGTATCGGTTATGAGATTCAAATCTTCCATACAATCCTCTTTTCGTCATATATAACGAATAATACTTCGATTATACGATTATTTCGTCACATATGTCTACTTGTAAAGCATATAACCAGACATTCATTGCTACTCTGACCACCGAAAATGTTTTTGTGGAATCGATACCGGGTACAGAAGATTGGCCAGCCCAACACCCACTCTTCTTATTCCCTTACCCATAAGCAACTTACCAACCCACTCCCCCAAAAAATGTGCCCTTTTGTGGAAAATGTTCCCGGTACCGGAGTCTTTTGTCGGAAAAACGTGCCGGGAACAAAGTCCCCCGGGATAAAAGTTTTGACAGCTCTAAATCTTTGTTATATAGCCAGTTCTTCCTTTAATAATCGAATTGATTTCAAAACATCCTCTTTTTCAAATAGTTGATTAGTAATGTATTTATGTAAAACAGTTGTAATAAGTGTTTGATATGGTAATCCTTCTTGTTCAGCCTTTTCTTTTAACTTTTCCAAATCGTAATTAGTTATTCTTAAACTTATTGCTTTATTCTTTTTGGCTGCAGTTATTATACCCTCAATTTTCTTTCTCTTTTCTCCAGTTACTGATCGATATGTTTCTATTTCATTCTCAATTATTTTCTCTTCTTCACTCAACTCATATTTAGTTTTCATCAATTTCTCCCTTATATTTCCTGTGATATTTACGACTTTGGAAAGCAGTTTTTAGGACAATATTATCTTCTTTATCAATCAAAAACGGTACAATCCAAGTATATTCTTGCATATCCATCACAAAATACATCTGTCCTTCTCGTACAGGATTCTCTATTATATCAAGATATTTACCATCGATTATCATTTGACTAATCTCATCAAATGAGATGTTACGCTCAAGCATTAGTTTTTCATTCTTCTTTTTATCCCAAATGATGTTATTCATAATTAACAATACTTATTTGTATATACATTGTCAACTTCTAGATGCTGTTTTTATTTATACTCATTAGTTGTTCTTACACTATTTTTAACTGCGAATAAGGCAAGCAGTTTTTGCTGGCCACCTTTCAACGCACTCTAGCCGTTTTTTCACGCCATATGAACAGCACTAATATCAGCTCTTTTCCTTTAGAAACCGATTGTGCAATTATATGCATGTAATGAGATCAGCTTCAAATAATTCCGTCACAAAAACAAATTATTATTTATTCAGAATATCAGACAATAAAAGGAAGACAAAAAGAACCGTAATAATTTAAAACTTGCATTTTCTTGCATCCGGTGCCAGGCATTTTCGAATGTTTTTCCAAAACCCTAAAACTGCTATCTCATTTTCAAAAAACAACTTACACACTCCCCCAACCCCAAAACTTGCATAAACTTGTAAAAAGTGCCTGGCACGGAAGTCTTATCAATGAGGGTCGAACAAGTGCATTCACCCGACCGCAAATCGCACTCGATATATTCGAGTTTTGTGATTATAGCACATTCATCATGTAGGCAACTTCTTGATAGCGGCGGGTGATGCAATCGTTGTATCCTTCGCGGCTGGTTAACCTTTACCGGGCGGACGGCTTCGCTCATACCAGCGGACGGCTTCGCCTTACCGTGGGCTATATGTTAAAACGACCTAAGCTCGGCCGCACCGCCTGGCACGACAATACAGTGACTTTATAGAACACTCTTTGAATTCTCTACTCGCAACCCTGTAAAATTTTTTTGGCTCCCCAGAGGGGGTTTAATTGACGGTTACGGTAGTTCGAGCGCTATTGAGAGCGGATCATCAGTGTGCACCATCCAAGAGTGCATGGTTATCTGCAATTCAGCTACTCTTTTTGTCAAAGTAGCATTGCGAATCAGGTTTTCCAACTCGAGCGGATCAGCATCAAGATTAAAAAGCTGCTGCCGTTTAATTACTCCCTCATCATCAAAATACAGAATTAACTTATATCCATCTCTGTCCAATATTGCTCGCTGGATATTTTTATAAGCAAAGAAAAGTGAATCACGGGAGTTGGCAAATGCCGAGGACAGGTTTGAGGGAATTCCCGAACTATCTAGTTTCGTGTGACTGGCAGCTATATGCGGGATAAGACTCTGACCTTCGATGCCTTTTGGCTGTGCAATGCCAGTAAGATCGCAAAGAGTAGGAAAAATATCCAGCAAATAGCAGTAATCTGACATATACTTATTCTCCGCTACCCCTGGGCCGGCAAACAGCAGGGGTACATGCAGACTATGGTCATATAAATTTTGTTTTCCCATCAATCCGTGAGATCCCAGAGCCAACCCGTTATCACCAGCAAGGATGATAATGGTAGTATCAAGAATTCCCCTCTGGTCGGCCTCATCAAGAATTTTGCCGATTTTATCGTCAAGATGGGTAATCATGGCGTAATATTCGGTGAGATGCTTTCGGATTTCGGTTTCGGTTCTTGGTAAACCGGCCAGATGTTCATCCCTGACATCCATTTCCCCATTATCGAAGGGATGCTGTGGCATGAAATTTTCAGGTAAGTGTATTGTATCAGCATCGTAAAGCTCAAGATACTTTTGGGGCATAGTCCTAGGATCATGGGGAGCCATAAAAGCTGTATATAGAAAAAAGGGTGCATCAGTTTCCGGATTCCAGGATCGTAAGAAGTCAATTGCAGTGTCTGCAAACAGATCAGTAGAGTGCCTGCCTGGTTTGATGTCATCGTATACCTGTGGTACTTTTTCGATGCGTCCGGTACCGCTGTCCCAGTCATGGAGGCGCGACTGGGGATATTCACCAATAGCATGATATGAACAGACCGGTACATTCCAATGATCATCCATTCCTCCGAAAAAGATTTTATCTCCCCCACTAAAACTGCGCGTGAATGATTTAATACCGTTATGCCATTTTCCAATCCCGTAAGTGGTATATCCATGCCTCTGGAAGTATTCACCTATCAGTACATGATCTGCCGGAATTGATTCCCCAGAGTTACATAGATGAAATAGGTTTTTTCCTGTATGAACCATAGCTCGGCTGGGCATGCAGACAGCGGCTGATGTACCTCCCATGATATAAGCTCGGGTGCAGTACGTTCCTCTTTCTACCAAACGTTTCAGGTTTGGAGTAATAATATCTGGATTATTCACCGCTTCAATTGTGTTGAAACGCTGATCATCGGTAAAGAAAAAAAGCACATTAGGTTTTGCTTTTGCTTGATTCATACTCTATCGCCTCTCAAGAAAAAATTGTTTTCATCAAAAAATTACCAGCTTTTATTCTTTTATTCCTCCAGCAAGGACACCCTGCTGGATATACCGTTGAAAGAAGAGATAAATTAACAGCATTGGTAATGATGCAAGAAACAGCATCGCCATGGATTTAACTGCACCCATACCGTATTGACCGCTCAAGAGCGCCATCGCCGCCATTATTGTTCTCTGAACTGAACTTCTAATCAGGATCAGGGCAAACGTCAGTTCATTCCAGATTTGCTGGGAAGCAATTATAATGACGGTCATAATCATCGGTCGAGCCATTGGAGTCATAATATGCCAAAAAACATGCCAAGGTGTTGCCCCATCTATCAAAGCCGCCTCAATAAATGTATCAGGAACATCACGGAAATAAGTCGTCATTAAATAGGCGGAATAAGGGCCAAAGTAAGCCAGATAGACAAGGATTAATCCCAGTCGAGAATCCAGAAGCCGTATTTGGGCTAATTCCCGATAGAGAGGAACTGTAAGAACCATTTGCGGTAGAATCATGACTGCCGATATAAGGTACAGACTTAAGCGCCGACCGGGAAATTGAATTTTCCCAATATAGAATCCTGTTGTCATGACTAGCAGCAGGAAAGGAACCAGCGTTCCCACGAGTATGATCAAGTTGTTTACATAATTCAGCAAAATTTTCTGTTTTTCAAAAGCCCACCGATAATTTTCCAGAGAAAGTGGAAATGTCGGGAGCAATTTCTGGACGAGGTATTGATCACTGGTTTTAAAACTGGTTACAAACATGAAGTAAAAAGGAATGATGAAGCTGATCCCTATAATAATAATCAACACAAGAAAAGTATATTTAACCGCGTTTCTTCGTGTAATGGGGTGTAAACTCATCTGTTAGTCCTTCATCATTACTTTGTTTTGGACCATAATGATTCCCAATATTATAAGATAGACAAATAGAGCCCAAGTAGAGGCATATCCCATACTGCTGTTATTAAAGGCCTGGTAATAAATACCAAATTCCGGCACAAAGGAAGAATATCCTGGGCCACCCTTAGTCAGTGTAAAAGTAAGCGGAAACATCCGAGCATAGAATGTAATAAACCCTAACACCAGGTAGAACTGGATTGTGTTCCGTATTCCGGGAACGGTTACATGCCGTAAGCGTTGTCCCCAATTACAACCATCCAAGGTGGCAGATTCATACAGCGAATCAGATACTTTGCTCATAGCACCGTAATAAAGAATGACACCAAAACCGAAAAACTTCCACAAGGTAATAAATGCGATGGTGTGAATTACCATGTTTGGATTGGTTAGGAATCCTACCATCCCTATATACGGGAATTGTTTAAGTAGCATTTCTGTAATAACCCCTTCAACCCCAAGAATCTGTTTAAAAAACATTCCCAGGACTACAGGGGAAATGACATAGGGTATGAGTATGGTGGATCGAAAAAAAGCATCACCTTTTTCCGGCTGCCGTATGAGCTCAGCAAATATCAGCGGCAAAATGGTCCATACCGGGATGTAGAGAGTCAGGATCAGCATATTCTTAAGGGATGCATAAAAACTGCTATCACTGAAAAGTTTGCGCACATTATGCAAACCATTCCATACGGGATCGGAAAATCCGTTCCATTTTGTGAAGGCCAAGTAGATAGTACTCACTGTTGGATACACCATGAATATAGCCATAAGCAGAACTAACGGAAACACAAAAAAATAAGCACTTCTTTTCATACTTTTGTTCGAAATCATTCTGGTCAACCTGATTAATGTTTGGTATAAATTCTATTTGCTGGGTATATACATGTATCTCACGTGTATAATATACCAACCGGCTCATGAATTTACTACTCTGCGCCGGTTGGAATATATAAGTCTTTTACTATTTAGCGAGCCTGGTCGATTCTACTCCCATACTCTTCAGGAGAAATATCACCAGTTATCATTAATGGGGCGTGTAAACGCAACGCATTCCATTGGGAACTCGTGATAAATGCTTTTACCGGGGGAACAATATTAGTTACCAGCAGTTCTGAAACCTCGCGTCCGGCATCATTGGCCAAGAGTGATTTATCCGCTTTAAGATTAGCAGGCATTCCACCGCCTGACTGAAGCATGATGTTCGCTCCTTCGGCACTGGCGGCAAATTTAACATACTCTATGGCAGCTTCGATATTCTTACTGTATGTTGGTACAGCATATCCGGTACCTCCAGCTGCACCGACAACGTTTCTGTTTGAAGATGGTTCAAAATAGAAATTCGGAATTACCCCTACATTATCGCCGCCGAGGGCATTACCGAACTCATACCAGTTGAAAATGTCGGAAACAAATCCCCGGAAAATTGCGCTGTTACCAGCCATAAAGCGTTCTCCCATTTCTCGCAACAGTGGAGTTGTGAGTCCAGCTTGATCCATATAACCTTGGGCAAACAAATCCCTGAATTTGGCAAAAGTATTTACAATTTTAGGATCAGTAAAACTCAAATCACCTGCAAAGAGGGCCCGTTTTTCTTCCAACGAAAGAACTTGGTCCAACGTACCAGCAATCATCATCTCAAGATGGATGCCCTCACCAAATCCTACTGGGATAATACCGGCATTCTTCAACGCAGCAGCTGTGATAAGAAATTCCTCCCAAGTCTCCGGGGGATCTTCTGGATCCAGTCCCGCTTTCTCAAACAACGATTTATTGTAGTACCAGACCCAACCCTGGATCGAAATCGGTAAACCGCGAACTCCCTGGGTAATATCCCTGTTCGGTGCGGTATCTGCTAAAATAGATTCTGCGAAATCTTCCCAAACATCCTGAATATAATCATCCAGCACAACAAGAGATTCAGCCATATCCTGAAAGTTTTGGCCATTAGCATGAATAAGGAGTACGTCAGCTCCCTTTTTTGCTGCCATAGATGCGGCATACACATCATAGGGCGGGTGAGAAACTGCCTCATGATTCACCTTAATGGTAGGGAATTTTTTCTCAAAAGCTGCATCTATAGCTTCGGCAAGATCCCCCTGGCTTCCATCCGAACCATAGAACCAGTCCCAAACAGTAATCGTTACCGGACTACCTTCATCTAGCTTGCCTTGGGCTGATAGGCCAAAGACACTAATGCATAGAATAACAATTGCAATTAATACAATTTTTTTCATTTTGGTTTTCATAAGAAACCCTCCTCTATTTACATTTAGACTAACCCGTGTTTTACTATTTGTCAATTTATATTTTTTAAATTACTATAAAATCTTTAATAAATTTTAATGTATATTTTATTAAATTATGGTATTGTGGAATTCGTTGAATTTTCGAGAAAAAGGGTTTATAGTAATAATAAAATAAATGGATGTACTACCTAATGGATAAAAAGAACATACAACAAGCAACTTTGAAAGATGTCGCTAACTTAGCTAAAGTATCAATCCCGACTGCCTCTCTGGTATTGTCGGGTAAAGGCCACGTTGCTAAGAAAACGCGAGAGCAGGTAGAGGCTGCTGCTCGTACACTTGGTTACGAGCGGACAATTCTGCAGAAGAAAGCAATTCAAGAGCAGCTTCTGTCAATTGGCCTGCTTTTCAACATTTCCCATGCTGAAGATTATAATCTAAAGAATTTTCGTCAATTTCTGAAGGAAACGGAGAAAAAAGTTTCCGCGAAAAAAGGATCATTCCTGATAATACCACATTCTGAAAAAGTCTCAGATGATAAAACTATTAACACAATAATAAAGGCTCGCATTAAAGGAATCCTCTCTTTTGCCTACTTTAATAAGCAGCTTTTTACTAAGATTGAGCAAGCCAATATTCCGGTTGTGGTTTTTAATAACCAGCAGTCGCACAATATTTTTATATCTGTTGTTCTTGATGATTTTCAAGCAACCTATGAAGCTACTCGTTATTTGATAAACTTGGGACATCGTAATATTCTGTATGCTTACACGAATCGTCCAAACATTCCTTATTTGAAACACAACCGGTTTTTTGGTCACCAGAAGGCACTAGAGGAAGCGAATATCCCCTTTAATGATAATATGTTGCTGTTTTATTCAACTGAAACAATTGATGAGACTGCCTCTGCACTTTTAAGCCTGCTTTGCAAAAAGCCCAAACCCACAGCTGTAGTCTGCCTTGATGATGATATTGCCAGCGGGTTGGAATTCATTTTACGCAAGCACGGTATGGGCGTTCCTAAGGATCTTTCTCTGATTGCCCATGGCGATCTTTTGGATTATTCCCTGATCCAAACACCTCGAATTACAACGATGCGCCTTGATCCATCAACCGCAGCACAAGTAACTATTGACTTGCTGTTTGCTTGCCTGGTGAATGGTGAACGGTCGATAAAAACAATTAAAATTCAGGAACACCTCATAGAACGAAGTTCCTGCCGCAGCATTTGAGACAGCATGTTTTCTGTGAAGAACAGGGACTTGTTTTACATTCAACAACTGAAAAACAACCAGACTGTCAAAAAATCAATTAGCAAAAGATCTTGAGAGTACCGGGTTCATTCCTTTATCTGTGAGTAGTTCCAAGCCAAAAGAAAAGGCTGCTATCCGGATCGGTTTAGGTCGCTACCAGATAACAGTAGACGGATCTTTTGATTCTGGAGTACTGAATGGAATTGGTACTCGGTACCAAAGATTTGCCAGCTCAACTCCCACTCTTATTATTCCCTTATCCAAAAAAAACTTACCACCCCACTCCCCCAGAAAATGTTTTCTTTTGGGGAAACTATACCCGATACCACAACTTTCACTTGACCAAACTATATTGTAAGTTT
>Ga0075115_10001337_pt1 | contig 12051 bp, 5 predicted proteins | sample AntAceMetag02UKH_FD_69785 | JGI IMG/M metagenome (GOLD analysis project Ga0075115, IMG submission 69785) | Saline lake microbial communities from Ace Lake, Antarctica - Antarctic Ace Lake Metagenome 02UKH | ecosystem: Environmental > Aquatic > Non-marine Saline and Alkaline > Saline | place... | reverse complement strand
TTTGTCGCTGCTTAGATATTTAAGAAGGTTTTCAGCAACAATATTGTATTCGCTTTCTGCCGCAAAGACCTGGGTTAAAGCAAAAAAAGATAAAAAAAGAATTGCTGTAAAGGATATAAATTTAAATTTGTTTCTCATGAAAAACTTATATCGATACAGAACTGAAGAGTCAACGGAATATTGGGGGCAAATCTTTATACTTGACCCAAGATTTCCTGAATCCTGATTGCCAGCTTTTTGTATTCTTCATCTTGCTCTGCCAGCATTCTAAACGGGGGTTTAATGACTATATGAAAGTGGTTGGTCATGAGAACGAAAGCCAGGATATCCACCTGATAGATCTCGGCTGATCGCGCCAGAAGTTCAAGAAAAGCATTCCAATCGGCATCATTACCAAAAATGTCCTCTCAGGCATTGCCCCGGCAGGTCACATGGTAGTATGCGTTTTCATATTGTATCCTTAACGGTCGAGCCATATAAGTGCCGTACTACAAAACCAGTCAGGATTCAAGAATAAAGATTTGACCCCCTCCCCCTCTCCTCTCATTCAGATAATTTTTGAAGGATGTATATAGCATTTTCCATACCTATCCGTTGGTCCCCATTTACATCTGATTTTTTAACTGGGGGAGAAGCTGGCTCCTGGCCGGAGATGATCTGCAAAGTCAGAATGGCATCAGCTAGGGTAACACTCCTGTTGTCATCGATATCTCCAAATAACACCCCCCCCCAGGGAAGTGATGGATGTATTGTTCCCAGCCTCATCATAGGTGTATGTAATGTGTGACAGGGTACCGTCACTGCCGGTGCCATAGACCACCTCGATGAGCCGGTTCAGCTTGTCATAGCTGTACGTGGCCGCATCCGCTGGCGTCCATACAAAAAAGACGGCCGTTACGATCAACAATTTCAACATACTTTTTTTCATCATGTCCTGTCCTCACCTGATAGTATGTGTCCACAATGGAATACGGACGCGGCTCATAATAACCCCATGCAAGTACAACCGTTAATAGCCCAGAAGGTCTTTGATCCCTAGACGCAGGAGATTCAACGGATGGTTCTTTGGCCCAACTATATAGTTTATCCCTTTGTTGCAAAGATTATCGTTGTTTGTTCCCATGATCCTTACAAACCTCTTTACAACCCTCACCGTGCCGTATCCAGCGAGGTCCCTTCCCGCGTCCAGCGTTTTTATGACGTCTACACGCCTGTATTGCCTGTTCGCGAAATCTGCCATTTCCACGCCCCGGGGTCCGGACATATGGTGAAGTACATCTAAACGTTTTTGATTTCTGCTTTTTCTTCCTTTATTTTTATAGGCTTTGTCCACGTTTCGGCCGAGCTTAGCCCAGCTGAAGACTGTCCACCCGGCGCTTATGAACGATGCGGTTCCGGCGGGATCGATATATTTCAACGGGTTATTCTCCGCATAGGCGTAAAGATTGAGCCCGCCCTCCATGCCGATGGGATCGGTCTGCAGAAACCTGCCGCTGCGGGCGTCGTAGATTCTGTTTTTCATCAAAAACAGGCCATCGCCCAGATCCATAACGCCATGAGCGCCCACAAAGGTAAAAAGGGTTGAGATGCCGACGTCACTTCCGGTCACTGCCCCGTAAGGTTGGTAGCCGTAATGTTTGACGACGGAACCGGCGCCGTCCGTCAGGGCAAGTGTATTACCAAGATGGTTGAAATGAAAGAATTGATACCCTCCGGTGGCTGGTCCCATGGCAACCAGCTTTGTGCCCATATAGAGATAGGTCTTGTTTACTGCATTATCGTTGTCCGTTTCGAACAGCAGGCGGCCAAGGTTATCGTAATGATAGCTTGTGGTCTTCCCGTCAATGGTGCTCTGCACCATTTGACCATGGCCGTCATAGGTAAAATCGGTAATGGCACCATTGCGTGTCATTTGGGTGGCATGGTTTTCCGGGTCATACACGGCAGAAAATTTATCATTGCTCACAGCGGTCCGGTTGCCGTCATAGTCAACTGTGTATGTATCACTGCCTAGCTGATTTATCTGGTTGGCGGCGTTGATGGTGGCCGATAATGACGCATCGCTGACAGTTGGGGAAAGCGGGTTGGTGGAGTTTTCCGTAATCAGGTTTTCCGCATCGTCGTAGCCATAGTCCAGTTCAAGAAATGCGGTGGCGCCGGTTTTATGGGTAATGCCGGTTAAACGGCTGTTGGCATCATAGGTAAAGTCGGCAACAGTGCCGTTGGACCGGGTCTGTGTGGTCAATCTTGCGCCCAGGTCATATTCGCTGTTGATTGAGTATGTATCACCATCACCCCAGGTCATGACGGTAATTTGATTTGATTTTTCCCGGTTGGCACTGATTTCCATATTAGCGCCGTTTCGCAGGCCCCGGGGAATCACAACGCGGTTGAAATCATCATAGGTATAGTTCACCACCTGACCGTCCGGATAGGTTATGGAACTGTAATTCCCCAGCTCGTCGTAGGTGAATGAGACGGTTTTCTCTTCCGGGTAGGTGATATCAGTCACCTGGTTTCGGGAATCATAGTTGTATGTCGTGGTCCCCCAGCCATTTGTCATAGATAGAAGGTTACCGGCAAGATCATAACTGTATGACGCTTCCAGCATATTGTCATAGCTTTTAGATGCCATGCGGCCATCGCCATCGAAGCTGTAGCCAACTTTCTGGCCGCGTTTATTGGTTCTCTCCGAAATGCGGCCCAGATTGTCACGGGTAAAGGTGGTGGCAAGGTTCAGGGGGTTGGTACTTCCTGTCAATCTGTCGTTTTCATCATAGGTGAATCGTGTCTCATTGGCGCGCTGGTCCTTGATCCGGGTCAGATTGCCCTCTTTATCATAATAGCGATAGACATAGTGGCTCAGAGCATCGGTTGTCCTATAGGGCAGACCATTTTCATTATAAGCGGTATAGGTCCTTCTGCTCAGCGGATCAGTGACCTTGGTGAGGTTGTTGTCCTCATCGTAAAGGTAGGAGGAGTCATTCCCAAGAGGAGGGATTGATTTGGTTATATAGCCGAACCGGTTCCGTTCGACCCGTGTCTCGTTGGCGTTTTCATCGGTCAGCCGGATTTGCCCGAAAGCGTCAAAGTCATTGCGGACACTGGGACCAGTGTAATCCGAACCGTAATAGATCTTGGTAAGACGATCATTGTCATCGTAGATGAGTTTTTTTTCATTGTTACGGCCATCAGTAATAGAAGTGCAGTGGAGGTGTGAAGCGTCGTAGGAATATTGGGTTATATTGCCCAGCGGATCGGTAACCGTTTTCAAGTTGCCGTAAATGTCAAAATAATAATCGGTGATATTGCCGTTGGGATCGGTAATTTCATCGATTTGGCCGTAAGCGTCATAGCTTATCCTGGTGATGTTGCCCTCGGGTGATTTGATGTAAGTCAGATTCTCATGGCCATCAAAATCGTAGTACCATATCTCGGTGAGCGCATTGGTGAGGTACCGCAGGGTGTCGTCATCCATGTTATATGCAAAGCGGGTCCACCTGTTCAGGGCATCAACCTGTTTGGTGACATTGCCCCGGCTATCATATTCCAGTTTTTTAATCCTGCCGTTCCTGTCTTCAAAGCTCACCGGCAGTTTACCCTGATATCCGATTTTTCGGACGTTTCCCAGGGGATCCATCACTGAACTGGTCAAGCCGTTTTTACTTTTAAAGACCCTGGGCTTGTCGCCTCGGCTGGTGCGCCGCACCTCCACCGGGTCGTGTTGTAAAAGTTCGTAGCGGGTCCAGGCGGTATCACTGTCCTGCACTTTTGTCACGTATTTACCCAGACCCGGTCCCCGGAACTCATATTCAAACGATGCCCAGTGGCTGTTGGCATTGGTCATTTTTGACATGTAGCCGTCGGTATCGTACTCATAAGTGCCCCGGTAGCCCTCCATATCGTGGATGGTTACCAGATTACCCTGTTCATATTCAAAGCTGACAGTACGGGAATCAGAGGCCGGGGTTCCTATCTGAACGCAGAGGTCATTGTCATCATAGGTCAGGACTAATTCTCGACCGGCCGGGCCGGTGATCTTATTGATCTTGCCGGTGGCAAGAGCTACATCCAGTGTCACGCTGTTACCGTTCTGATCGGTAATGGATGTGAGATAGCTGATCCTTGAACCGTCCTCAGTTGTTTTATCATACCCGTAGGTAAACCGGGTCGATTTCTCAAACCACTCACTGGAGCCATCATCATATACGGTGAGGCGGTCGAAATTACCGGCAGGTGGCGTTAATTGTATGGAGTTGGAAAAGTCGGTCGATGTCAGATCTTCCGGAGATGAAAAGGTGAGGACCTGGCCGCTGCCTCTGCGCAGTTCCACAATTTTACCGCTGCACTGAATGTCCACGGTGGATTCATAAGCAAATCGCCAGCCGTTACCAAATATACTGGCAGGCAGTGTGTTGTCGGCGTTGTAGGTCAGGCTGACCGAAACAGAAGGGCCACGGGTTTTCATCCAGAAGAGGGTGCCCTGCAGTGCCAGGTTCAGGGTCGCAGTGTTGACCTGGTAGTCGGGCAGGCCGACCCTCATGGGTGGCTGATCACTGAAGCCGAAGGAGGTATTGCCGTTGTCCCCGGCCAGCCCAAGTGTGGAGGGGTAATTGGTAAAATCTTTTTTCCAGGTGCCCACAGAGCCGGTGAGATTAGGGTTCTGGTTGACCATGTACCAGTCATTTTCCGTGGGATCGCTTTCAAAGGCCAGCACGCCGCCACCATGATCGGTGGCAATATAGATTTTGCTGTCCACCACAGCCGGTGAACCCCAGGCGATACTCATCTCACCACTGGTGAAACCGTCTGCCTTCCAGGCAGCCAGCTGGTCTGGGTCGGCACTGGCCCAAGCGTCCACCAGAGATTCAGATATCCATTTTTTCGTACCGTCACTGCCATTAAAGCAAGAGAGAAAATAGCCTCCGGGCCCTGCTGTCTGAATATAGACCTTGCCGTCAAGGGCCACCGGTTTGGCCATTTCCGAGCCGCTTCCCCTGACAGGGCACTGCCATACACTTGTTCCGTCGTCATTTTCAAGGTTAAATGCCCAGAGGCTCCCGGAACGGGAAGTTGCATAAGCCATTGATATAACCGGATCTATGGCCGGAGGAGAAAAACCATCGTTAGATGCCGGGTCAATGAAAGACCATAGCAGAGTGGGCGGGTCTGTGGGGTTGCTGGGGTCAGGAGGGGAAGAGGACAGATTGTCGGGGCTCAACCGGAAGGCATGCAGCTTGCTTGGAAGATAGTCAGGAGAGGTTTTTTTTGTAGAGGCCACCAGGATATTCCCGGACAGGGCACCTATTCCAAATCCAACGTTTTCGGGCGGATCCATGCGCCAGAGTTCAGTTCCGGTTTTGAGGTCAAGTCCGTAAAGTTTGTCGGCAAGAACAAACAGCACGTTTTCACCGATGATGACACTGGCATTGTTGATGACATTTTCCCAGGCCAGTTCAAAAGTATCGACATCTATGGCATAGAGTTTGGAAGAGGTGGCGATGTAAACCATGGTGTCGGAGACGGCTGGAGACTGGGAGCCGATGGCGACCCCGGCCTCCGGGGTAAACTGCTTTTCAATATCGCCACAGGAAGCGGGGTTGAGCCGGTAGAGGGTATCCACAGCGTTCGTATCGGGGTCATTGCTGCTACCGGCCAGCAGGAACAATTTATCGTTCCTGTAAACCGGCGACGAGTTAGGGAAGCTTTCAGAAATTTTTTTGTACCAGAGCTGTTCTCCGTCTGTAGTGCGAAAGCAAAAGATCCCGCCTTCCTGGTCCTGTTGATAACATCTGTCATTTATTACCACAGGCGCCGACCAGGTACATCCATCGGTAAGGGTTCCCTCGATTGGGATCCTCAAAGGAGCACGCCATAGCAGATCTCCGGAAACAGGGGGTAAGGGTTCTTGCGCGAATCCCTCGAAACAAAAAAGGATCGTTAACAGAAAGAAAAATAGAGCGATAGATCTTTTCATCGAATGCTCCCATTGAAGAATTCTGAAATGCAAAACGTATCGAGTAATAGGATATCAAGGTGGAACGACCAGTTACCCGACCGGTACTCAAGAGCAAGTACACATGATTGGTCAAAGGAGATCACCAAAGCGATCGAGAAAATTGTAATAGTCCCGGCTATCTTTGAATATCCCTTTGCGTTCAATTCCCCGGATAACAATGTGATACAGCGCTCCCGGTGTATCTATGCGTCCTCTGCACAGTACGCAGAACTATGACAGGTCATGAATTAAATGTCAACATTTCACCACCGACCTGTCATCCCCCCAACGGTGTTTTGATGACTATATGAACGTGATTGGTCATGAGAACGAAAGCCAGGATATCCACCTGATAGATCTCGGATGATCGCGCTAGGAGTTCAAGGAAGGCATTCCGATCGGCATCATTACCAAAAATGTCCTCTCGGGCATTGCCCTGTCAGAATTCAAGAATAAAGACTTGACCCCCTCCCCCCTCCAAAGGTCTTCTGCAAGAGCGCAAGGTGATAATGGTCGGCATGGTTATGGCTGAGATATTACAAGGCGTGAAAGCCGCCAAAGAAGCGAACCTCGTAAAACAAAGCCTGGGGAAACTACCATACCTGGAAGTTACGCGGGATATCTGGGTGGCAGCCGGTGAAATGTCGGCAGCCCTCCGAGGCACAGGAATCACAATACCACTCTCGGACTTGATAATCGCGGGCACAGCGCTTTCCGGAGGCCATGAGATATTCACCATCGATCCACATTTCGAAAAGGTAGATGGACTAAGACTTCACCGTGTTTCTTGATCATGCAATATAATGAATCTCCACGCCCTTATGGACGGGAATTTCATGCTGGGATGAAATATTGGTCCGGCGATCTACTTTCTGATACCAATCCCGATTCCATTTTCAGTCGTCTCGCCTACGTTGGCATAAATGATGGTATCACCGGAAGATGAAATTGTTCCTTGAACGGTGCTCTCAGAATTTGTAAGGGTGAACGTTCCATCGCTATTTACAGAGTAGGTGCCGCTATCCGATCCGGTCAGATTAGCACCCACCCCGCTTTCACTGTATGTTCCTGTGCCGGTAAAACCCCCATCCCCATCAAAATTCAAACTGCCAATGAGTTATGAAGCCCAGGTAGTCCCTTCGATCCCCCTATAAAATTCTATAGTATGAAAAATACTGTCAAGATCTAGGGAGCACTTGGTGATCTGATTCCTGCAACGACTTGCAGGGCATAAATCGCCTCTCTTAAATCAATTTTACCATCTCCATTTACATCGGCTTCTTTATAAACGGTTAAGTAAGGTTCTACCAAAGTGGCAACCTGCAGAGCCAAAATAGCGTCAGCCAGGTCCACATTACCATCACCATTTATATCCCCTTTTATTACTACGGTAAACGATCTGGATGCAGGAAAGGAATCAATATTCCCGGCCTGATCCTTTGCCTTTACATAAAAGGTATAAGATCCATTGGGAAGGTCATAGTAATTCTTTGAGGTTGAGAACGTAAAATTTGACCAGTTGCTGTCATAACCCTCAAGTTTATAGGAGTAGACCAGGTTCGAAGTGGACGTCACATTGTCTGAGCCGATATAGGTAAATGCAACATCATTGTAAGTTATAGACCCAGAAGATCCATCAATGATAGACGTGTCAGGGGGAGCAGCATCAGGGGCGGTGTAAGTTACTGTGAGGGTATCAGTGCCGGTATTACCAGCCACATCACGCACGGTGACAGTGATAGTGTTCTGTCCGCTGTAAAGGGATATGCCGGTCTTGCTCCAGGATGTTGTGCCACTGCATGTGCCGCTGCCACCTCGGTTATTCGACCATGTGACCTGTGTGACCTCCACATTGTCTGAGGCAGAGCCTCCTATGTTCAGAAAACTGCTGCTGGTTGCATATGCAGAACTGGTGGTTGGGGACGTAATCGCTACTGATGGATTTGTCGTATCCGCTGGCGTATATGTAACCGTCAGTGTGTCTGTGCTGGAATTGCCAGCTGCATCACGCACGGTGACAGTGATAATGTTCTGTCCGCTGTAAAGGGATATGCCGGTCTTGCTCCAGGATGTTGTGCCACTGCATGTGCCGCTGCCACCTCGGTTATTCGACCAAGTGACCTGCGTGACCTCCACATTGTCTGAGGCCGAGCCCCCTATGTTCAGAGAACTGCTGCTGGTTGCATATGTAGAACTGGAGGTGGGGGAAGTGATCGTCACGTTGGGGGGGGTAGTGTCGTTGTACACTACATAAGTCTGATCATTAGAGGGGTTCCAATAAATATATCCGCCTTCAAAATTGCTTCTTCTGTAGCTCCCCCAGGAGACTTCATTAGATATTGGGAACCCAAGCTGGCTCCCGGAATATCCGAGTTCTTTATACTTAATATAGACCGCCCCATAAACAGCATAAGTACCTTTTGAGCTATAGTTGAGGGTTCCATATTCCGATGAATCGCTTCCGAATTTCTGATACTTACCTGATATTCCTGAGAAACCTGATGCTGAAGCTGTTCCAACCTGCCCGATAGGGAATCGCAAACAGTTTGAGAAAGTACCCGGCCATCCTTTCCATAAAGAGGGTTTGGGGCAGTTTGAATCATTGGCATTTGTAGTATAGGCATTTTTAAAATTATTCTTTATAGTCGCGTCGGGTTCGCCTTCCCCGACGGCATATATATCGTTGCCTCTATTCGGCACATAATTGCTGATAATTGCAGGAGGCACTTCTATGATCTCAGGATCCCAATTAGCACCCATCCAATCCAATGCATCGAGAGACTTGAGCCACCTTCTTTTGCCATTCTCAATCATATAAACAGCGCTCGTATCTGTCTGCCGAATCAGTAATCCATCTGAAACGCTACCAGAAGAAATAAATTCAGGTGCCTGGGTATAAGAAGTAGACACAGTATAGACACTTGACCAGTTCCAACCAGGCATGGTGGCATTTTGCATTGTATTTAGGACGTTCTCATCAGTCACATGATACTTCTTGCTATTTTGAATCCAGTAGATTTTGGTTGTGTCAGGAGAAATGTATGTGAGGAATTTGTCGGTGGGGGTGGCATCAGATCTGTAAACAAATCCTCTAACGTAATATTGTGTGCTTCCGAGAGCACTATTCTTTGTGCCAGTGCGCAATCCCACAGGAGTGTACTCACGCTGCAGACGCATTTGGTTTTTATCATACCGATAGCGTACATCCGTCGTAATCTGTTGATCAAGATACCAGTTTGATTCATTTACCCTCAGTTCAAATATTCCATTCCCCACTTCTTCAACGCTTTGTACCATACCTACATGTCCATATGGATTACCTGACCAATGGGCAAGGACAAGTAAAGAATCCGGCATTGGAGTGTTACTGTTACCAAACCCATAGTTCCAAATATCGTAAATCCGCCAAGCACCACATGGATCTGGAATCGCACCCGTACATGAACCAAGTGCTGGAGAAGTCGTCCAGTTATTTCCTGTTTGAACTCGTGCGTAGTTCACACACTGACCACCAGCTTGGTCTGTAAAAGTCTCAGCGAAAACAGGGCTTGTCATCCACATTAATAAGAAAAGCGACAGGAACCATAAAGCTAACTTCACTATCAAGTTTTGTCTCTTACCTGTTTTCTTTCCCCTTTCGAAATCTTTCATAACTTTCTCCATTGGTAAGAAAGTTCAGCTGATCGCCTTGGGGATAAAGGGACAACAGCGCCCTTTTATTTTTCTTGCTGGATCTCTGATGGCACACCCGCATTGTGTAGCCTTTTAACATGGAATCGGAGGTCGCATCGGATCACCCTCGTTAGTGGAAATATTCGCTTTGCAAAACCGCTTCATCATAATCAGTAGTGCACCCCATTGACCACGGCGCTCTGCAACAGGAAAAGAAATCCCTCGGGAGAATTGATTCAGTTTGTCGAATGTTGAGACCTGACACCCTTTCTGTGCTTCTAGAATTCTATTTAATTTACCCTGTTTACCTCTTTACCCTTACGGCCACAATCCGGATACCTTCTGAAGAATGTAGACGACTTCTTCCAGACCAATTTTACCATCGCCGTTTACGTCTGCATTTGATGATAGTCCCGTTCCGCTTGTATCCATGCCGCAGACTATCTGTAAGGCAAGAATGGCGTCTGAGATGGTTATTTCTCCGTCACCATTGACGTCACCAAGCCCTGGATGTGATGCCGAACTTTGGGGATTGGTTCCTGCCTCATACTCTTCGATATTAGTATATCCATCATCATCAGGATCATCATTTGCGTCATTTAAAAGAGGATTCAGACCATACGTTACTTCCCAGCCGTCGGGCATTCCATCGTTATCGCTATCGCTATTATTTGGGTCAGTGTCATTATGATATTCCTGCAGATCGGTTAGGCCATCGGAGTCCGAATCAGCATATCCATCGTGCGAGAGATCGCCAAAATGGGTCCTTTCCCAAGAGTCCAGCATGTCGTCTGAATCAGAATCCGTTTCAATCGGGAAGTCTAAAGTTGTAGTATACTCATCCTCATTACTCCAGTTGCCACCATGGTCCTGAGACTTTGCGTGGAGTTCCACTGAAGTGCCAGGCTGGCCAGTAACGCGGACCTGCACAGTATAGTTATCAGAGGTTGGATGTCGGAGAGGATTCTTCTCATCTATGATGCTGCTCCACACTTCTTCTCCTACCGACCTTCTCTCACCAAGAATCTTGAAGATCCCGGATTCGTCCATTGCACGGATCTCGATATCAGCGTAGGTCGATGTCAAGGACAACAGCGTGAACTGGATCGTCGGTAAATTGATTGGCGAAGGTTTGGTCATGGTAGTATCTGGCCAGGGTGGACCCTCGTACGATCCTCCAATGTCAGGACCGGTTGCAGGTGGGGCACCCCGTTGCGCCCACGGCGAGAGCTCAAAATGCGGATCTCTCGTGTTGTTCATCTCTTCATTGTGATGAGCAGGATAATAGGCTATATTCCATTCGTCAGATGGTTTTGTGCAGTTTCGCCATACTTGAATACCAACAGCCTCATAGGAATATTCCACTAACCCATCACAGCGAATACCTTGGATTTCAGTTACATCAATCGGAGCCGTCCATCCAGCCTTGGTTTCTATGGCTATTGGTAAGTTGACGTATGACCACTCTGGATAAGATATAACCCCATCCACGACTTCTCTGGCCTTACTGACGACATTCTTGCGATCGCTGAAGGGCATAGTCTCGGAGTAAGTAGAAGGGATGTACGCACCGTAGTAGTCTGTGCCTGCATCCTTGAATCGTTGCTGGAAGTTTCCTTCTTGCGGCCCAGTGATAGGATTATTATTAGGGTCTTCAGGGAAATCAACCCCTGAGGATTCGAACGTGCGTATCACTCCATACCCATCGATACCAGCGAGCAAACCAGCGTGGTTGTAATTGTAACCGGAAATTGGTTCAAACCGGTCATACAACGCATCACCATATTCCTGCTTCGTCGTATTGCCACGATCTGGTCCGGCCTCTGAATTGCCACTGGGAATAACGAGGAAGTGCCCCGTGTTTGCTGATCCGGAGTATAGTGATCCATATTGCAAATAGTAAGAATTCTGAGGATCATCGCTATCATTATCCTGCCAGACGGCCGTCCACGCGTACGTGCCGTAGCCGGAACTGCCTATCGTGATTGATACAGTTAGGATATTGTCATCTCCTATGCCATCATCCTCCCATAAATCCACGCTGACCGTCTGCCCATTCATCCCCACTGCATCGGCTCTCAGATAAACAATCTGTCCTGCCACGATCTGGCTTATTACGCTTCCTGAAGAATTGCGGAAGCTGAGAGCTGTAACATGGGCTTGCTCGTTCACATGGATCGACCAGCTCACGCTTGCCGTGTCGCCGGACTCATCAGTAAAGACGCATGTTAAAGTGTAGTCTCCGGCCTTATCGAAAGTGTGGGAGTAACTGCTGTTTATGTCCGCTGAATGAGTAAAGTAGTCATGATCAGTGTCGGTTTCGGGTCCTGAGAGAGTCCAGTCGGCATAGTCCAGGTCGCCACCGTCGTCTCGGCCAAGGG
>Ga0075115_10001335_pt1 | contig 12054 bp, 10 predicted proteins | sample AntAceMetag02UKH_FD_69785 | JGI IMG/M metagenome (GOLD analysis project Ga0075115, IMG submission 69785) | Saline lake microbial communities from Ace Lake, Antarctica - Antarctic Ace Lake Metagenome 02UKH | ecosystem: Environmental > Aquatic > Non-marine Saline and Alkaline > Saline | place... | reverse complement strand
AATGCGGATAGGTTCCTTGCGTCTCCGGATGGATGAAGGCAATGCACTTCTCTGTCCAGATTACGAAATCAAAAATTTGTAACCGGCCGTTTTGGGAAAATTTTAGACCGGCGATAACAACGTCTTCCTCTACTTAACTTTTCTCGGCAACTATAGTATAAGAGACGCTAAAAAATCTTTGCAAACCTAAAAATCTAATAATCTCCTCTGCCATTAAAGAAAACTTTCGTGTTAACATGCTATTAAATGCAATTGGTGGAATGGCGCAATGTGTTTTTAATTCAACCACTCTGTAACCCAATCTATTAAACTCTTTTCGCATCATCGATGGGGTAAATACCCCGGGCCTCCTTCTTGATGGTATCAGATGCGCGTAAATGTTGCTTTGATTTCCATCTATAATTACTATTTTCCCGCCGACTCGTAGAGAGGATGTCAGAAGGGCAATTAAGGTGTCAGCCGGTTTCATTAGATTAAAGGCGAAATGGGAAAAATAGGCGTCTACCGGGGCGTGGTCCTCAAAATGAAAATCAAAGGTATTGGCTTGATAAAACTCGACATTTAAATTCTCAAGTTGTCTTTCATAAAATCTTTTCCGTTTATTGCATATTCCAATTAAATTAGCATCTAATTCTATACCTATTGACTGGGCACCCAGCATGGCAAATAACAAAGAAGACGTTCCTGTGCCACAGCCAAGCTCTATAATTTTTGGATGGGCATTATATTTGAACAACGTACGAATACTATCAACCCATAACGGTAGATGATGATATAGAAAAAAAGATCGTCGCGACTTATCCAGGAATTTCCCATAAAGGGCATTTTCTAGTAGTAGCAGTTCTTTTTTGGAAAAAATACCATTATTAATCTCTATCTCAATATTTTGGAGGTAATTAAATGCGTCATCCTCCTTAAAATCCTTGGGGGTCTTGGGAATAAATATATCTTTTGTACTATCTTGAGTTCTTTGTTCCTCTTTCATTTTTATTTTGGATAAATTTTCTTGCATCAATGTTGTTAAAATATTTCCTTAATCGATATCTTCTGTACAGTCTTGTGTTTTTCCGTTGCAAAAGGTGTAAACCATAGATATTCACTGTTATTCTCACCAGACGGAAAAAATATCTGTCCATATTGAAATAAGTCCATATGCCAGATATCTTTACGAAAACGGGCAACACATTTCCAATTTTCTCCATCTTTTGACCCCCAGATACAGGCATACCGACATTTATTCACTTTGCTGGCCTCAACCACTGTGGAAAAAAACAGACAATCCCCTACCTTGCATCCCCAAAAAACCGAACTTTCTACTTCCTTAAGTTTTTCAACTTTTCTTGTTTCCCTATCGATACGATAAATGAAATTTCTTTCTAATGGTGTATCCGAGCCAAAATAGATATGGCTTTGGGTAAAAATTAGGGTAACAGCCCTTAATTGTTGGGACCCTCCTGCAAATTTCTTAAAAGTTCGGAAACGATCATCAGTCATCCATATACCCGACTCTTCATCATTGTCTCCGGTCGTTATCCAAACCTTGTCTTCATAGGGATCATTGAATATTCCATGAATATGGCGAATATTTTTAAATTGAAACACTGGGTTCCAGTTCAACCCCCTATTATTACTTCCCCAGATATGTACAGGAGTGCGTTCAGAATTTCCCCGATATTCACCATAATATAAGCTCGATTCTTTCGAATGAAATATCATGGACCCCAATGGCCCTTTTCCATGTAATTGTGCAATGCTAAGAACTGTTTGATTATTTACATCGAAAGTAAAAATGAGACCATACCCTATCAATACGACTGTGTTTTTATCAACACAAGTTAGGTGATAAACCTTAGCGCGAAACAATCTGCTGGATAAGCTGAGAACTCCCTTAATTCGTAGAAATAAAGGCAAGGGAATTTTAAACAATGCTTTCCAGTTTACAGCAGTATCATTACTGACATATACAACATTTTTGTTGGAGGCAATGAGTAGGGATTTGCCAACATAATGAATAATTCCTGTAAATTTTGTGCCAGTCTTAGTTTTCAATCAAACCTCTTTGTTTAAGCTCATCCAATAATTTTGAAATACGGCTTTGCCAGGAATGATTTTCTTTTACTTCTTTAAATGCTCTGGCTGCTAATACCTGGCCTAAGTCAGGATTAGCAATAAGCCTTAAAATCTGTTTGCATAACATTGCGGAATCGCCAATTGGATATAATAACCCTCTTTGATTATCTCCCAATAATTCTCTGACCAGCGGAGTTTCTGCCGCAACAATAGGTTTACCTGCTGCCATATATTCATAAAGCTTGATAGGTGATTGAAACGCATTTTTGTGTGCTGTTGTATGGCAAAGAATATCAAGGGATTTAAGCACTCCCGGCATTTTTTCAAAGGGAATACCTCCATGCAGCGTCACACCATCCATTGAATCAGCCCTGGCTTTTAGGCTTTTATAATAAGGTCCATCTCCAAAAAAATTAAGGCTTACATCCTTTCTGGTTTTGCGAACCAAAGAGTAAGCACTGAGAAGTATATCTAAGCCATAATCAGGCTTTAAAATACCCGCGTAACCTAATTTAATATTCTCCTTTTGTTTGGAAAAACTAAAATCTGGTTCTATCTCTTCAAATTTGCCAATATCGACACCATTAGGCAAAACTATTATTTTAGAATCAAGTTTTTGGCTAATTTTGGCTAACATTAGTTTCCGGAGGGTTTCTGAAATACAAATTATAATATCCGCAGAGTGCAATGCCCACAAATCACTAAACTTTAGCCAATTGTAATTCTGTGTTCCAAAACTATTGACCTCCACAACTAAAGGTATATTAATAAGAATTCTCTTTAATATAGGAAGCCACGGAGTAAATCCCACAGAATATCTTATATAGCAAAATTGATACCTATTTTGTTTTACGATTTGCCTGACTTTCTGGATCAACTTCCAACTCCAGAACTGACGGCTCAGTATAGAAATAGAAGAACTTCCTATTGGAAGAATAAATAATTTTATCCTGTCATTTTTTATCGTCGGATGCGATTCCTCAGCAATTATATTCAACTCATACCCAAGTCGCGCAAACGCTTTCAGCAAACCATAGACATGCGCAACATGCCCGCCAACGCCCGCTGCCTGAGAGAAAAAAAAGGGGACCGGAAGGATGAATAAGATCGCTTCAGAATTTATAGTTCTCATTATTCTTAAAGCATTCCTTTGTAGGGACCTTATTTCGACCTCAGGCCAGAGCATAAAGTCAAGACCCCGGTCAGGATGACATTGACCTTCCCGAAGCGCCCGGTCTTCCCTTCCTTCTCCTATCTCTTAGCCCCAAAATAGTCTGGCGAAAACCAGATTTTTCCCCTGGAAAGGGCAGCCTCCCTCGGAGGGCAAAATATCTTCGGAGCGCAACAGGATTGACGGGATGGCGATGGAAAAGCGTCCGCGTCAGCTTCGCAACCACCGCTCCAATTGCCCTGAGATAAACTTGAAACGAACCCCGCCGGAAGGCCCATATCGCATATGACATTGTACGCAGAAAGAGATACTTCCACATATACAGTCCGGGGAAAAGGGTTACTACCACCAGAAGCGGGTTTCGATACAGATAATAGTCCCTGCTCCTATCGGTAGAATGCTGTTTTTCCATCAATGGATGATACATAATGATCCCGGGGTGATAGACAATCCGCCAACCGGCATCCAACGCCTTCAGTGACAGGAACTCCTCCTCCTTGAAGAAGAAGAAATCATCCGGATAAACTCCAATCTCTTCCAACATGCTCCACCGGAACGCGGACATCCCCCCCCTGAACAACCCGGTATCCCAGCAGCTATCGGGGAGCTCTGAAGGAAGGTGCTCGGTAAAGTCTAACTGGCGAAGCCCTACTATCCCGATAGAGGCGTCGGACTCAAAAGTTTCCACCAATCGTCCGAGTGTACCGTCTCCCAGGTAGCCATCATCATCAAGGTTGACGATGTAATCTCCCCTGGAATTCGCGTAGACATGGTTGCGGCCCCCGGGACACCCCAGGTTCTCCTGCAGCCGTATTACCCGGATATCCGGATAATCTCTCCGCAGCGTTTCAGCAGTCCCGTCTTCCGAGGCATTGTCAACAACCAGTATCTCAAGATCATCAAATTCCTGGGCGTAAACCGATCGAATCGCCTGGAGTAGGTTTTCCAGACGGTTGCGGGTAACGATTCCCACTGTTACTTTTGGCCTGCCCCGCGAGTCCATCTTCATTTTTCTCCTGCGGATTTATCCCTGCTGGCGGCCGCGAGACCAAAAACACATCCGATAATTGCCCAGGGCAATTTCTTGCCCTCAAGACTCAGGGTAATGACCAGAGGCATAAATCCTACCAAAAGACAGAAAAACCCGGCGAAGCAGCTCTTCAAAGCAATTTCTCGGGTGGTAAATATTTCCCGAAAACTTTTTGTTATACTTCCAATATAAAGGAAAAAATACGTAACCAGAAATAGTAACCCACCTTTTATGTAAACATCAACAAATGTACAATGAGGCCAGAACCCCTTCCAGCCTGCCACTCTCCAATACTCCTGGTAGCTTTCGCCGAACAGGTTAGGAGAGGAAAACAGATCTTTTCTTAAATAATCATAAGCGGCCACGCGCGTAACAAAAGAAGTGTCCGTGTCCAGATAAGTCCACCTATAAACTCCCAGGATGGGTCCGAGTATATTATACTGCATGTGCGCGTACACCAGGGCGCCGATAACAACGGCTATAAACAGGAGGGCATTCCAACGCCCCCCCCGTTCCTCCGGAGGAATAATAAGATAACGCAGCGTGAGAGAGGCAACCAGGCAGGAGGCTACCGCCAGGCTCCCGGAGCGGGAGTTCAACTGAAAAAAGGCCGCGAAACAAAATGATATATACAATACGACAAACAGATTCATCATCTTCCCGGAAATGGTTTTCCACCTGAATCTGATCAAGGGGCCAAACGCAAAAACCGGCAAAAAGTACAGCGTGATAACATTTGGGTCGAATATCCCCGAGGCACTGGTGTATTGAAAATGCCCCCGCCAGCGCAGCATCTTACTACCGACCAAGCCTAATTGACTTCCCATAACGTAAACGGCGATCAAACCGGACGTCAAAAAGAGAACAGTACTGATCCGCCCGGCTGTTTTTGAATCCACACAGTTGAAATAAAAAAAGAGCAGATAGGCAAAGACTCCCAAAAGCTCGGTTATTAAGGTAAGAACATCTTCTCTTAAGCCTCCTCCTTTAAAGATAAGAAAAGGCAAGCATCCTATAAAGATCAATACACAAGCCAGGTAAATCTTTGTCGATCGTAAATACTTGCCGGAGAAGAACAGGACATCCGCGGCAAAGACCGCCAGGAAGACAAAGCGGTTCAGGCTGAAAAATGAAGATAAACCGGGAATAAAATTCAAGAGATAGTCGGTTCCCAGAACAATCGTCCCCAGGGTTATTAAAGAAAGATTGTAGTCTCTTCTCATGATCTCCACGGAACAGCTATCCTTTTCCAATTCCGTGATATCAGATTTTCAAGTTCAGCCCAATCAGTCCGGCGAAAGGAAAAAAGTTGCTTTAAGTTTAATCCGCTATAGTGTCTGAAGCTGGCCAGCAGAATAGCGGAGCTGACGAAATAGCCTACCGTCATACCCCAGGGAGCTCCGATAACACCAACCCGGGGAAGGAGAAGCCATATTACTCCTAGATTTGTCGCCACACCCGCTATCACCGCGAAGGAAGCATGACCGGGATGATCAATACCTATCAGATACGGTACCAATACCTTACACATGCATCGCACAATAAGGCCAACGGCAAGAATCCGGATGAAGGGAACCGCGGGGAGGAAGGCCGGAGAAAATATAATGCTTACGATAGGTTGGGCCAGAACTGCCATCATTAAAAGAATCAGCCCGCTGATCACGCCAATCACCCGGGCGGATCGAGCAACCAGCTTGCTTCGCCCCTCCCGGTCACCGGCAACGCGGGGAAAGAGAACGGTGGTCATGGTCTCGGGAATCATCTCCACCAACTGGGTCAACCGGGCGGCAATAGCAAACCAGCCGATTTGAGCCCTGGTCGCGAAAAAGGCCAGTATGATCGGGGCGACTTCCAGATTCATCTTGTTGCTGAGTTTGCCCGGATAATAGCGCAACCCGAATGCGAACATCGTCCAAAAATTTTTACCGGTCGGTCTGACCCATTTCAAATCAAACTTTCGCCAAAAAATTACCATAACGATAAGCACGCTCGCCCCCCCGGTTACGATAAACGACCAGAGGGCACCCCTTACCCCCCAGCTCAAGATCAGAACAAAGAGAACGGTAAAAATAAGTTGCAGGGCCGATCGGACTATGATTAGTAGGGAGAACAGTTTAAATCGATGCACCGCGGTCAGCAACCGGGGGAGCACCTCGCTTAGCAGGGAAACCGGGATGAAAAAAAGAGCCAGCCGGAAGTTTCCTGGGGAAGCCTGTTTGAAGAAAGCCAGGGGGAGCCGGAGCAGAGCCCATCCTACCACAATCGCCACCACCGAAGCTATTGTCGCGTAAAGTATCGTGTAGATTATGCCTTCCGAGAGAGTAAATTTCCGGGATGAAACAAAATAAACAGCGGATATATCACAGGCAACGGTGAAAACTATGTATAATATTGACGCGTAGATAAGGCAGACCGCGAGGGAGCCGCGCCCGGCCGGGCCCAGGTTCCAGGCAAGGATACTCTGGGTAAGCAATCCAATGCCTATCTTTCCGAACTGTCCTCCCAGTGTTACTCCAAAATCCCGAATGCCGGATTTCATAACGGACTGCTTTATCCCGGGTCATGCACGGATGAAAGGCCGGATGATGCATGATGTTCGACAATGCCAACGCCCGCTTATCCTGCCATCTTTCTCCCGTAGATAGACGATTTATTCTTCCGGGGGTAGATCCGTAGTCAGATCCGGATCCGCGAACCAGCCATAATTAAAAACACCATGATGTATGAATTCGGGATAGAGAAACATTCGCGCACAAATAAAATACGGGATGGGCTGCAATTCAACTATCTCAGATATAATCTTATGTTCACCGGGATCCCAGGTTGAGGTTTTGGGATATACCTGCCACTTGACCCGTCTGGATTTTTGATTCTCTGGCGCCAGCATGGGAACATGCTTCTCGTCCACTTTGGCTAAAAGCTTGAATATCCAATCCCGATCCATCTTGCCGACAACAACAAAATAGCAGGAAATCCGGTATTTATTGCCATCAACTTTATCGATATCCCAGCCGAGAAAATTAAGTTTCTCGGGTATAGCGGGGAAAATCTCGGCTGCTTCAGTCAGTTGGTCACGCCGTTTATCCAGTGCTACCATTACTTCTCTGGATTCCCCTCCCCGGAGGATGTATTCCCGTTTCATATCATATAGATTGAAGAGAGAATCTTCCTGATTAATTTTTTTGGTCAGCTGATTACTGCTAAGGGTATCACCTGAGGTGGTCGATTGAAACCAGGCCGGATCCTCCGGCGCTCGGGAACAGCTTTCGGCTGAAAGCACGAGAAACAGGACACAAAAACCAATCAGCATTTTAGGAAGACCTGTCGCTTCCCCAACGTAAAAAAATTTCTTCAATACATTCATTTCAGCCTCCTTTCTCTAATGTTACATGTTTTATCTATCCTGTCGAACTCTAAGCGATGGTACCATACGTTTTTCCCGCACAGAAAGTCAATAAGAGAATGCGGATCAATCCGGTTCCTCCTCGGTCCGGAAGAACCATAACTCACTCTCTTCCTCTTTATACTTGCCGATTGCTATGACCCGCCAGATATAAGTGGCGCCCGGTGCTATTCCTTCCGCAAGGCGGACTTCACTCTCGGTGAGATTTTTCTCTACCGGCGCCACTGGGGTTTGTTCTCCCACCTGCCAAAGATAAAGCTCATACGATACCACCCCGTTACAGTCTTCCCAGTCAAAGAAAAAATCGACCGGTACGTCCTTCAAACGGTTGGCCGGGGAAGGATTTGACGGAGGAATCACCCGGTTAGTTCTCATTTTATCCCTGACTATTCGGGATTGGGCTGGATAACCCAATCCCTGATAAAGCTGGGCCAGGTTCTCTGCGAAAAACGGCAAATACGGATTATATCCAAAGTTTTCCACACCCCTCTTCAATAACTCCAGGGCCCGGGAATAATCCTTGTTTGCGAGAGCAAGACGGCAAAGATAAGATAAGCTCACCCGATCATTAGGATGGAGCTCCAGGGCACACCGAGCAAAAACTGCAGCTGAATCATAATTCTTCAATCTCATTGCCAACCCCGCAAACTGGTGACAGGAGATATGCCTCATATTGGCGTCGAAGAGCATCGTCGGCAATATGTGGCCGGAGAGCCATTTGAAGCGGCTTTGGACCTTGAGTCGGTCGAAGACTCCTTTCTCTCGGACATAGTCAACCACCCGGGCATTATAACGCTCGGGAGCGTCGAGTATCTCCTGATACTCTAGAACCTTCCGGATCTCGTCGCGCTCTTTTCGGAACTCCCGGTCTCCCTGAATCGTGTAGCCCACCGCAACTGCGAAAATAAAGAGCCACAGAACCATCAGATAATTGAATATCAACACCAGCCAGGGCGGTAATCGCAGACGAAAGAAGGATATCTCTCCTGCCCGACTGTTAAGAATAGCCGCCACACCGGCTATCCAGATCTGGGTGCTGATCTTTTCCGAGGTAAACGTGGTGAATTGCATCAAGGTTAAACCGACGATTGAGGCTCCGGCCGCCAATATCAGTCCGCGAGTTCTTCCTTTCCAGGCCAGCCAGATAAGAAAAACAAAAGTCAACGTAAAAAGAAGCAAGCCGGGGATACCGAGATCGACATACGCCTGGAGATAGTCGTTATGGACCTCCCAGTTAAGGGTCTTTACTTTAGCCTCTGACGCGGAGAGCGTAGCCACAATCGGTAAGTTCCCGAAACCGGCGCCGATAAGAGGATCGGTCAGTCCCAGGGACTCACGCCAGAACTCTACCCGGGCATGGGGATCCAGTAACTTCCCGGCGGTTTTTGATAAATCAGCTTTGCTCGCCATTTCTTCGGTAACCTGCGCAGAAGGCTTGACCGTTATCGCCAGGATAAGAGCAAGAAATATCATGCCTATAATAAGCAACACCCTACGCCGATTCTGATTAATTTTTCGGAATCCGCCGGTGATTAGGAAGAAGAATAACCCCGCGGCCAGACCCAGCCAGGCACCGCGGGTCTTTGCCAACAGCATAAAGCCCACTCCAAGAAGGAGAGCAATGAAAGGGAGCAGGGCACCGTGACCCCGGGCCCGAAAATAATACCGGGCGATAAAGGGCAGCGTAACCATGAAGTACATGCTGGCGTAGTTCCGATGGCCCATCGTCCCCCGGGGAAGAGCGGTTCCGGGAAAGTTATGGATCAACGGAAGAGAGGGGAAGAAGTACTGCAGGATCCCGACCATAGCTGCCAGGCTGAAAACTACGCAGAAACATCTCCAGAAGAGATCGGTCTCCCAGAAACGTGTCCGCTTAGCAAGCAGATAAGCGAGGGTGGGGAGAATGAGCGCCAGCCAGCGCTCGAACCCGACCCGGGGCTGGATGGCCCAGCTAAGCGAAAGGAGCGCCCAGCTCAGATAAGCTAACCAGATCACGCCTAGAGGAGTAAGACTGAAGCTATACGGACGCCGGGGAGGAATCAACGCCAATCCGAGACCAACCGATAATGCCACCCAAAAAGTCTTGGGGAGGAAATTACCCGACATCATCCCGGGGAGACAGGCGAAGACACCAAGCGAAACCAAGAGCCAGATCAGTGCTTTCAGCAAGGTAGCGTGACCCGTCAATTCAGTACTATTATCTGACGGGTGCATTACTATTTAGGAGATGAAGTTAGCGACTTCGACGCAAATTCGTAGTGCAACTCTTTAGGGCTGTCATCATTTGGCAGGGCTCCCTTCGACTCCGCTCAGGGTCTTCGAGAAGCCCTGCACTACAAAATTTATTGAAATTCCGAAGCATGAACTTAGCCCCGCCTTAGCAGGGCGACTACGAAAATATCGTAGCTGTCGACCTTTTCGGAGATCCTGAGCAAAGCCGAAGGGAGGTCGACAGAATTATTGAACTTTCGAAAAGGGGACTTTAGACACTTTCATCTTCCTGCTTCCCCTATCTTTCCCGAACGACTGCATTAAGAACCAAAAGAAGGGATACCAGTAAGAAGGCTGTGAGCATCGAGATCAGGACTGTGCGGGTTCTCCGGGGACCAACCTTGGCCGGATCAGCCTGAGCTTTATAAAGCAGGACGGTGCCGCTCCGGGATACATTCTCCATCGTTACCCTCAGCAGCGCTACCTCTTCAGCCTTGCCGGCAAGTTCGGCGCGCACTTTGGTCAGGTTTTCGACATCCCGTTTTTGACCTTCGATCTCATTCTCGCTGGTAAAAACGCTCTTCTCCAGAGCAGAGATTTCTTTCCCGACTAAGTCCAGCTTGCTCTTCTTGGCCGCCAGTTTCACGTCTGCCTCGATCAACTCCTTCTCCCCGACCTCATATTCCTGCCTCCCGGTATTATAAGAAGTTTCATAATATGCTAAAAGCGAGCGCTCCTTCTTTACAGCGGCATACAGTACCACTCTTCGAGATTTCAGGGGAACAAGTTCCAGGGTCAAGGAGCTTACTTCCTTCCGCAGCTCCTCCAGTTCTTTCTTGCCCTCCGAGAACTTGCTTTTCAACCCGTAAACTTCGGCCGATAGTTTGATCAACTCTTGACTGGCCGCCTGGTAAACCGGATTGCTGCTCTCGGTTTTTAACGAGGGGGCTTTGTCGCTATTCGGCAAATTGCCTTGTATATAACTGGTCCAGAAAATATCGTCTCCCATCGCCTTGCTGAGAATGATCTTGGGTTTGATCTCAGCCAGTTCTTCTTTTAACTTGTTATAGGTAGGCTCTATGCTAAAGAGGCTGGTCCGGGCCTGCATGATCTCCCCGGATATATCTTCGATCTGGGTCTTCTTTATCTTCAGCATCTGACTCTTATAATTGATCCGGCTGGATTCATCGAACCGGGCCAGGGTTTCCTCATTCTTGTCCAGGGCCCGGATTGTCCGGCAAATTCGCTCCGGCAGGGGATTTGAGAGAGGAAGAACATATTTTTTATCCTCCGAATATTTTCGCGCATAGATCTCTCCCACCCAGATACCATCCACTTCCTGGGCGGCCAAACTCTCACCAAGTTTATTTATAAGCGCGGTTTTGGTGGCAACCTCTTCTTCCAGCTGAAGAACCTCGGCTGAAAGCTGGGAAAATAACTCCTCATTATGCTCAAGCAACATCTTATTGACGGAGAGGTTCGATTCCAGCAGTTTCTTGGTATAGCGCCCCTCGCTTTCGAGCAGGGACTTGCTGACCTTCTCATAGATATTGCTGGTGAAGGTCCCCAGTTCATCCACCCCGCTCTGATATATGGCCTTTGTCTTCTTAAGAACAACCTCCGCCCATTGGTTGGCGATCACCATGGAGAGTTCCGGGTCCCTGGTCGTAGCCGTCAGCTTGACCATCGGCAAGAGTTTCCTCTCCCGGGTCTTATCTTGTTCCACCGAGGATGAGAGTATCTTTTGGAATCGAAGGAAGGTCATCTTCTCGTCGAGAACTCCTCTCTCCTTTAACTCCTGAAAAAGCTCCCATTTCACCCGGGTAGACTCGACCAGGGATCGGAGTGTCTCCACGTTAAGAGGCGGGACTTCACCGGTCAGCGGAACCCCCGGCGGCTGGACACTGATTGCCGCGGTGGAGCTGTATATATTAGAAGACAGTAAGTTAATAACCGCTACTATCACGCCAACCGCTAGTGTGACGAGCAGCAACTTGATTTTATGCTTGTAGAGAACTTTTAAGATCCTGATCTCATTTACATTCGACATTTATCTCTCCTTTTAACGCACACCCTATGATAATTGTTGATTGTATGGATATAATGTATGTATATTTACGCCCCTGCTGTGACTTTAACTAATTGTTACCATTATAGAAAAGTTATGCC
>Ga0075115_10001332_pt1 | contig 12070 bp, 9 predicted proteins | sample AntAceMetag02UKH_FD_69785 | JGI IMG/M metagenome (GOLD analysis project Ga0075115, IMG submission 69785) | Saline lake microbial communities from Ace Lake, Antarctica - Antarctic Ace Lake Metagenome 02UKH | ecosystem: Environmental > Aquatic > Non-marine Saline and Alkaline > Saline | place... | reverse complement strand
TGTATCTTTTTTTATTATACACTCTGCTTCCATCTGATACTAAGATGTAGTAGACTGTATTGCTTTGCAGGTACAAACAGGAACAGTAAGTGTTAGCTGTTGTGTATTTTATTTATTAATCTTTATGATTATGTATTATCCTGAAGCAGATTTTAATAATTGAGATTGTACTAAGTGTGATTATTGTGGTAAGTTCACTAGCTGTACAATGGCTGAGTGAGATATGCAATGTGATGCTTGTCTATCTTATAACTATGGTGAGTAAAAGACTTAGGTCTTTTTTTTTCAATGTCTTAGTGTGGTATGAACTAAGGTATAGAGTTATTAATATAATCTATTTTAATACGAGCCTTACTGCGTGCGCCTCTCCATAAAATATATTCTATGTAATAACATAAGTGTACTTGAATGGTGTCAGCGTAGCGAACAAAGTATATGTGCTTACATATACAGAGTATATACTTACAGTATATACGTAAAGGTATATAGGTCTCCCTATAAACCTAAGGTAGTCTTAGGATGCGTTAGCAATCTCCTAACAATTGGGGCCCCACTTTTGTGGGGTGTAGCCTATGCTTAGGGGACACAAGGTTCCCTGCTTATTATAATCTAAACTCTCTGCTTATATAAATCTCACTAATACAACTATACTATATTATTATTATTACTTATATATATATTATATATTATTTATTTTATATATACTATATAATTTCTATCTAATATATATCTTAATTTCTTTTTTTATTGTTCCTGTTATTATTATTTTGTAGTAGTAGCAGTAGCAGTAGTAGTAGCCCTTGACCCCCAAGCAGTAGTATAGTAGTATTGTATTACCTATTTACGCGCAGATAGTATTCTACCCTAAAGAGAATTTACTACCAACCCTACCTAAATATTAAATATTAATCAACCTTTTCTTCTAGCTATTGATGGTCCTTAGAGAACATATTATTGATCTTGGTACCTATGTAATAGGCCAAACCAGACAAAGAAAACCCCCCTAGAAAAGAAACAATAACAAAATTGTGCTTAAAAAACTGCTCAGTCACTACCACTCTCCCAGTTTAAATTAGGATATTGTTCATTTCCAAGTAGGAAAATGTCAATAGAAGATGTATAGGGGTTACGAATCCCTGATTCAAATTATATAAGACTGTATATATCAGTAAGCCGAATCCTAATCAGTTCAGAATTCGTTTAATTAAACTCATTATACTCATTTTCTCCTGCTTGTCAATAGCAAAAGATCCCTAATTCCTGCCAACTTATTTTTACCCCCTTGACATTCTACAGTTTATGGTTATAATGTACACATTATTTATACAATCTAACTACAAACAATGTCAGAAAAGGTAAGATATACAGACAAAGATAAAAGAAGGATAGGGAAATGAGAGATAGATGAGACAGAACTCATAGAAGTTGTAGATAGTTCTAAGAATAGTAAGCTAAAAAGAATGCTTGCTAAGCAAAAAAGGCTAACATGAACTGGAGCAATCACAATTAAGGGTGTACTATCTAAACAATTGTTCAGTTCCATAGTTACTGATAGAAAAACTATACTAGAAAGAGGAATACTCTTCTCTGATTCCATAACAACAGACAAAGTTATTAACAAATCTATTGCTGATGACTGGAATTTCGAAGGATGGAAGACAGATGAGATAGAATTAAAGGGAGCTGCAGGGCAACTAGTAGCCAATAAGGTTAACTTCAAATATCCTACCATCAATAGTAAGACTAAAGGAACAGTAAAGATAACAAGATACTTCAAGAACAACACAATCATCAACTACTGAGTAGCAAAATCTCTAATAGATGATGAATCATTTACGATTATCAAGGAGTTCCTAAAAACATTTGACATATACTACAACCCTAAGACATTAGCAATAGGTATTGTACCTAGGTTCTGATCAATTAGCTGATGAGTTAGTTCTCTTACCCTAGAAAAACTATTAACTAGTGAGATAGAACAGTGATATACTAATGAACAGATAGGAGATAAGAATAGAAAGTTCTCCTATACCCATATACTAAGAAGAAATCTAGACCTTGAGCTACAAGCCTGGCAGAAAACTCTAATAGGTAATTGGACTCAGTACAATTTCGTAGCATGAAGTAGGCGTATAGGGAAATCTTATTTATCAGCATACATAGCCTATAGAGAATTCTATAGAAAAGGTAGTTGATATGGGGATCGTAACAGACAGGTATTGTATGTTACCCTAAATGATAAGAAAGCCTGGCAACCATTCCAGTATATGCTACAGATGACAGAGGAGGATAGACAACTATGATACATAACAGTGAATAAGAACGAGAAAGAGTTTACATGTACACTCACTGGTACTAAATTAATTTTTATCACTTCATGACAAAGAGGTTGAGCAGCTTCCTATGGGGCAGACCTTGTGGTAGTTGATGAGGCAGCAATGATACCTAATGATTTTTGGGATGACCTATTACCTATCATAGTACAAGAGCGCGCAACAGTTTTTGCAATTAGTACAATCAATGAAACAGCTAAACAAAACTGGTTCTATAAGTATCTATTGAACTGAGAGATGGGAGAATGACATATTCAATCCATGAGAGTTACAATAGATGATAATGAACTTTTAAGACCAGAGGATAAGGAAGCAATGAAGGAGGCATTGATAGGAAACCAGATGAAATACTGGACTCAGCTATATAGTATCTTCCCATCTGGTAGTACTGTATTCAAACTGAATTGAGTAATCCAATCTATAGACTTAACTTGAAAAAGAGATATAGTAGTTATAGGTTATGATCCAGCTAAGCTAGGAGACAACGCATCATTCGTTGTATTCGATCCTAATACCTTTGAGGTAATAGAAGAACACATAATGAAATGAATATCCTACATGGAACAAAAGGAATTCTTAAGAGAATTAAAAACCCACTACTATAACTCAGCAGTTATTATGGATAGGTCATGAGTATGAGAATGAGTATACGAAATATTCTGAAACCTCATAGATGCGTCAGTCCGTTATAAGGCATCATGAGATGTTAAGCTAACACCACTATGATACTGGACTGTATCTAAAGGAGAGTTAATAGATACACTAAGATTATATTTAGAAAACTACAATGTTAAAATATCTGACTCATTAGATAACCTAGTAAAAGAATTAAAACATTTTAAAGTGCTAAGAGATAGATGAAGAGTAGTGCAATATGGATGAGTCGGGTTCACCGATGACTCAGTTAATGCATTAGCATTAATTACATTCTATTTAAAACATATAAGTTCTATAACATCTACTATTGACTTTAGGGTGACAAAGAATACAATAGATATTGACCAGTTTGGTAACATAATAGATAATGAAAATCCAACAAGGATTGTAATGCAAAATTATAATTATGAAGAAACCTACAATAATTTTATATACTAATAAATACAAAATGGAATTTGAAATAACAGACATACTATGATGAGCAGCTGACAAACTTAGAGACTTTTGATCTGACGTTTTTCAGGCTACTCATAAGGAAGCAGAACCAAAAAAACAATTCGATACTAGCACCTATAATTATAGAGATACACCATTCCAAGAAATATGAGACTTTGGAACTAAATGAACATCAAGATTTAATGCACCAGAAATAATGCCCTCTTTAAGAGATAGAGACTATTGGGATCTACCAAAGAATCAAATAGCATTATCAATGATAGATAGTAAATTATTTAGGGATAAATGAGTTACATATGCTGATCAGTTTGATAAAAATAGACTATGAGATTATGCAGATGGCTTATGATTACTATGGGATAAATATAGACAATCGTTAAAGAAATTTTGACAGGAGGATATTAAATCTCAAACAATAGCAAACCAATATTTAGATCTACAAAGAAATGCTAGAACCTACGTAAAGGAAAATAGTAATGAGGCATTAATAGATAAAGAAAATAAATGAATCAAAGAGGACTCAGAAGATAATAAGCTTAAAAATAAATACATGAAAGAATATTTATGAGATGATATTATGAATTACCTTAATAAGAATGAAGAGGTATGAAATAAAGTATGGAGTGAAATGAGAGACATAGCAGTAAATAAAGAGCAACTAAATGAAAGAGAGGAAGAAGAATACTATGATGCCTTATTAAAAACATTAGCTTCTAGGTATACTGATAACCTAGATAAAGCAATAAAAGATAGATGAGAAGCTGCTCCTATTATAAAGAGTTTTGAATCTAGAAAATGATAATTTTATATACTAAGCAAAATAATTAATGCTACAAGAACAAGGCAATCACGTTAATCATGTGATGGATTTATGCAATAATGTTATTCCATATTTTACAAATACATTCTTCAGTAGATATGTAAATGATTACAAACTGTATCTAGGATACAAATGAGATAGAGCAAAGGTAATATTAGATTGGCAAACAAATATAAACATGCCACTAGTACCAGCTATTGTCGATACTATGTACAGTTCAATGTATGATAGTAAGATGAAGTTTAATTTAAATAGTTGAGTGGAATGACAAGATGTTCTTTTAAATAAAGCTTTTGACTTTAAATGAAAATGAAGAACTACTTTATTACAAACAATAAAAGAAACAATAATAACAGGTAAATGATTTATTAAAAGTTATTTCAATTCCTATGAGGAAAATATTATGATCAATGAAGTTAAATATTGAAAACTAATTAAGAGGCCAGAGTTGGCTTACGTATCAGTCTTTGATGTTTTCTATGATTACAATACTAAAATAGAAGACAGTCCTTTTTTAATTGAGAGACATGTGATGTCTAAAAAAACTATATTAAAAAGATATCTATCTTATATAAAGAAAGAAACACAAGAAGCATCAGTAGCTTATATAGAATCTATATTAGCACAAGATGGACAAAGATTTTCTGAATATGATTTTAATAGAGTTAGGAATATTCTAGCTTATGAAGACTTAATAGTAAAACAAAATAAAGAGACTAACGCATATATAGATACTACAGTATGGGACCGTAATAGATTAGAAAACGCATCATGACTAGCGTCATGAGAAGTTACTACTGGGAGTATAGAACATCTTAATAATGTATTCGGTGTTGACTTCACAGGGAATAAAGTCTATGAAGTAATAGAATATACTGATGACGAAAACTTTACAATTCTAATAGATTGAATTAAGCTTTTCAATAAAAAGAAACCAGACACATTAAGAAATATATTTGATATATCTTTTAATGAAATCCCTGGAACATCAGACAGTACAGGTATTGCAAGTAACATATGAGATTTACAAGTAATAATAAATACATTACAAAATATATTCTTAGATGGACTTAAGATGAATACATCTCCAATGTATGAGCAAGTATGAGGGTTAAACCAAATGCTTGGTAATAAGAACAAGATAGTTTATGAACCATTTAAAATCATACCAACGAATACAGCATGAGCTTTAAAGAAAATAGAAATGTGATTAGGTGGGTTTGAACCAATTAATGCAATTCAATTCTTAGAAGGGATGGCTTCAAAGAGAGTATGAGTGAATGAATATATAATATGAGGACAAGGTAAAGTTGAAAGAGTTTCTGGTTGAGTTGATTTAATATTTAATCAATATAAATCTAAGCTAATGCCAGTAACTAATTCAGTTAATAGAGCAATGGCTTGAATAGCAAAATCATTCTTAGTAATGTTTGCTAAATATTATACAAAGCAAGAGCTAACTAAAATGTGATTAACGGCAGACACTTCTATAGAAGATCTTATTAATGAAGATGGAATAACATTCCAATTAACATCATTAGCATTATTAGAAAAAGAAGAATGAGTTAAAGATTTATTAGATAACCTAGGGCCAATAGGAAACTTTATGGGTTGAATAGATTCACCTAATATAAATGCTAAGGAATTACTTAGAGCCATCCTTACAAAAGAGGTTGACCTAGAAAAGTTAATACCAGCAGATGCTCCAATAGTTCCTGCAAAAGGAGGTCAGCAATGACAATCAACACCAGCTCCACAATTATGATGACCAGCTCAAGCTCCACAATGAGGAACATGAGATCTAGCTGCATTAGTTAATAACTTACAATCTAACCAATAATATAAATGGAAAAATTTAAACAAAGTAGGCTCGATAAAATAAAGAGCCTATGAAAAAATATATTCAAGGCGACATGAGATGTGTGAACTTTTCTATGAGCATCATGAACTAAGCTGCCTGCAGAATGAGCCGACCTAGTTAATGAATTTTGAAAGTTATTATATCTTTGACATACTTGAAAAGATGCTAATGAAAATATAGTAGATAATCTTTCAGAAAAATATATTAACTTTATTAATGAACAAGCTAAGGGGCAATTAAATTCACCTACTAGTAAAAAATATGCTGACGAATTTCAAACAGGGGCAGATATAATATTACCATCAATGGCAATATCAAAAATTAAAAAAGTAAAGAATTTATCTAAGGTTGACTGACCATTGATAGAAAAGACTGAATCTATAATAGATAAAGCTAAGACTTCATTTTGAAAGTTCTTATCAAAAGATAGAAAGATAAAAAAAGCTAAAGATGATTTAGTAATATTAAAGAAAGAATTTAAGAAAGATACTAAGAAGCTTACAATAGAACAACAAAATCTTGCAAAGGAACATATAGTAAATGAACAAGCAAGAATAACGTCAATGGAAAAAAATTCTTGGGCTGACCATTTAATTAAAACAAAAAATAAAGAAAGAATAAGTAAGAACCTTAATAAGATTGTTAACCCTGAAGAAAGCACATGAATATTTAAAAAGATATGGAAAAATAAATGAAGGCTAGTTGTTATATCAGCAATAGGGTTAGCGGCTTATAATGCTTTATCAGATGATGAAAAGAATCAAATAGAGTGAGATCCAATAATTACAAATGTGCCAAATAAATTTGGAGAAGATAAGGGTAAGACTGAAAAATGAGACAATGATAATATTGATACTGCAATGGATGAAAAAAAGAGCGGAGATTCAAAACAAGAATCAACTACTCCTAAAGATACAAAAGAAACTTGAGATTCTACAGAAGTAGTTGCATGAGAGATGGGTACAATTACATGAGATGTAGTACCATTGCTACTTATTAATGGTTCGTTCTGAGTTAGAAAACCAGATGGAAGTTTCTATACATTAATATCATGAGTAACCAATGCTAACAAGAGACATAAATATACTATGATAGCAAACAAACCTTTACCTTTTTAATATTGACATTATGGCAGAAGTATCTACACTAGAAGTTAAGTTCAATGACTTATGAAAAGAAGAATCTTTCATAGATGTTATGAGGACAGATATACCCGCAGACTCTTTGTGTGCAATTCTTAAGGCATTTTATGCATTTAAGTTATGAGTATATATAAACGACGGGGATTATGAATCAATCGGAAAACTGGAAGGTATTCTTGAATTGCATAATCTAGTTGAGGGAAAAGCAAACAATATTTAATTTATTAATATATAGGGAAACATGGCATTAAATGACGAATTCTTAACACAGGACATTGACATCTTACCAGATGAATGAACTACTTGACAAGACGCAAACATTACTGATATACTTCCAGATGCTCCTGAGGAGGCTGCACCTGTTGAAGAGACACCAGTAGAAGAAACAGTTCCAACTGAGGAACCAACTACAGATTTAGATCCAGAATTAGAAGCGCTATTTGCTAGCTCTGCTGAATCATCTACTGATGCAGTTGAACAAATTAGTGAAGCTTGAGATAAAATACAAGACGCAAAAGAAAAAATTGAAGAAGTTCAAGCAAATCCAGCGAACCTGGACACAACTGAACTATTAAAAGAAATGTATCAAGACTTACTAGAAACAGAGACTGCATTATCTGCTGCGAAAATAGCAGAGGATGTAGCAAGAACAAAGGTATCTGAATTACAAGCACAAGTTTCTAACTTAGAAATAGATGCTGCTTGACAATTACAAACAGATAACACAGACGTAATGGTAATTAGTAAATTACTTGACGCAGCTCATGGATGAAGCGATGTTGCTTTACCTAAAGTAAAAGATGCGTTAAATAAAATCTATTTATCACTATTTAATTCTACTATCGAAGAAGGACAAGTTAAAGATAATTTATCTTGAGCCGAAGATCTTTGAGTTACCCTTAATGAGGGAACTTTGCCACCAGCAAACGCTCCTAAAGAAGAGGAAGTAACTGATATAAATGATATAACTTCAATATTAGGATAATATTTTATACTATATAATTAAAAACACACATGGCATTTGGAGGATCACAACCAGCTAACTCATTACCAACATGAGATTATCAAAATAATGTTACAACTGCTCAAACTTGGACAGATTGAAACTTAGCATCTTGAGACGTACACACAGCGGGTTCAGTATTGAACGCAGCTGAAGGAACAGGTTTATACATGTTTCCTATTTTACATAAATATTACAAACATTTAACTTATTTATTATTTGATTATAATAAACCAGGTCAAAAAAGTTTAAAATCAAAATTCCTACCAATCGAAGGAACAATTACTACTGATGGTAAATCTATCACATGGTACGATTATTCTATGTTCGATGTTGAAACTACTATTGCAGTAGACAACGCATCTGATACTACACTATTAGCATCAAGTACTTCATGATATGAAGTTGGAGATACTATATTAATAACAAGAAAATCAGGATCTGCATTAGCTAATGAAAAAAGAGTTATTGCATCTATCGTTGATGACACTTCTATAACAGTTACTGCTGCAGTTTGAGTACAAGCTGGAGATAAGATTGTTAGAGCGTTCTACGTTCAAGAAGCACAAACAGAAATTACAAGAGGAGCATCTACTTGGGATTATACTGAATACAAATCATTCTTTCAAACATTTGCAAGAACATTAGCATTCGAAAAATCACAATTAAATAGAACTTACTTCTTTGAAAAATCTGCAAAAGAATATGTATCATCTATGTTCGCACATAATATGAATATTCTATTACAAGAATTTAATAAAGCTTTATATCTATGAGGTAATGTTGCTGGTTCTAAATCAGAAATGTTAGGTATAGATACTGCAATTGAAAAAATTGCTACTACTGATAGTTCAGTTAAAATAGATTTCTCTGGTACTGACGCTGTTGCTGCTGCTGGTTCTATTACATTAACAGTAGGGACAACTGCTGATACATGGATAGCTACTATTGATGGTACTGCTGGTGGAACAATCACTTATGATACTTCATTAGATGTATCTGCTACTGCTATGGCATTAGATATTACTGATAATGTTGCAGGTTATACTGCTGTTGCATCAGGTGCTGTTATAACTATATCTGCTACTACTGTAGGTACTGCTTCTAATGGAGCTATATCTATAGCTGTAACTGATACTGCTGCTGCAACTAAAGTTGATATGGCTTGAGGTGTTGATGAAGCTGAAGCTACTGAAGATGCTAAAGTAATTAAATTTATGGACGCAATTGAAAAAGCTAGTTCAAGTTGAGCTACTAGTTCAGGTGAAGTAATTACAGTTTTAGCTAATAGAAAATTTATTTCTGCATTAGGTAGAATTAAAAAAGACGATATCGTTTATAACGACAAAGTTGTTGAAATAGACTTTGAAGTTATTAGATTTAAAAATATGTTCGGTAGTGTTGAAGTGGTATGGGATCCAATGTTGGATACTCTATCTCAAAGATCACTAGCGTATATGATTCCTAAATCATTAATAACTCTTAAGTTTAGACAAAACCAAGTTATCAATGATGAAAGAGGTTCTATCGAAGCGGCTAAAGGTGAAATAACTGTAGCTAAGAAAATAGATAACATCCCAGATGTATCTGAATTCTATATGTATTTCGAAGCAGCAACTGTATTAGGTTGATTGTCAAGTGGAGCATATCTTAAATTAGAAGATCTATAATACTTACCATATATTAGGTAAACTTAAATTGGGGGATAGGGAGTAATCCCTATTCTCCTTTTTTTATTTATTAACAGAATCATACAATGAAATATAACGAGTTCGAATCAATGATAATTCCGTTTATCAATGTAAGATGAGGTGATATAGTATATCCATATGAATCATTACAAGTTGCTACACAGAATTGAATACAAGATATCTATAATGAATATAGATGGTCTTGGCAATTAAACACAAGAAAAATAGAAACAACAGATTGGACAGATAGTAATTGATACTATTCGTTGGATCTTGGTAACGTAAAATGAATAGAAGCTTTTGAGGTAGTATGAGATTTATACACTGCTGAATATGAAGTCGTTAAAAAATTAACAGACTTATGAGATAATAAAGTATTATTTCATGGAACATATGTAATATGTGCTACAGCAGTAGAAGCATCGGTAACATACCTAGAGGATCATACATGGAATTTATTCATGAGTGATACTAGTGTGGAGATACCATTGCCAGAAAGATTCATACCTGCTTTATATTACTTAGTATTAAGTCAAATAGATATAATAGAGGTTACTCAAGCAGAGAATCAAACCTATGCTAACTATTGAAAATATACAAACAAAATAAAAACATTAAAAGAAAATGATTTACCTACCGCTATAGGTCTCGTATGAGGGACCAGAGCTTAACTTAAAATTAAATGGAATATAAGAAACAAACATTAAAGGCATGATGACTTACATGACAGTTTGAAACTATTAAAAATTTTAAGATAGTTAAGCCTGCATGGAAGAAATCATTTTGAGAAGATTTCTTCTTAGAACCAGCTGATTCTTTAACTGCAACTAACGCAACAAGAACAAATGTCTTTGACGTTATAGACATAAACTGAGTAGAAACTGTATTAAGTAATGATTCAACAACAGATTTAAATGTATCTGTAGCTTGAACAATAATATATACATGAGTTAAATGAGTATCAGAAAGAATGTTAACATTAAGATGAGGTTATGATAAAAGAATTTCTACAACAATAACAGAAGTTTTAGAATCAGATCCTAGTAAAGATGTTAACGATGTATTCGGTTTTTGATATATAAGACTAAAGTTTGCAGCGATGCCAACTGTGTGAGAATATATCACCTTTACTTCTAACACAATTAACCTACAATGAATAACAACAAAAGTACACTACGTTCAATCTGGCTATGCATATGTAAGATGAACAAATTTATATTGAACTTTGCCAATAGTTGGGGAATCAGTAGATGTAAATACAAAGATAGGAGACGTGCTAGTAATAGCAGAAAAACAAAAGGTTGTTGCAATAAACGAATCATGAAGCGCAATAACACTATATGAAGCTGACGCAGATGACGCGATAATAGACATTGAAAAGTTTAACAGTACATTATTTATATTAACAAACAAAACAGTTTTCTTTTGAAGAAACTTAGTTAATTGTAATATGAATGTATATCCATTAGACTTCTTTGACAATATGAATTGAGGTACTAGATTACTAAAATTCTGAAAGATGTTATTATTATTCTGAACTGATAATCAAATTATCTCTCCAGTTAATGGGACAGCTTGATCAATAGGATATGTTACAGTTGACTTAAATTATGGGCATGATTTATTTAGTAAGTACTCTGCATTATCATCACAAGGTAGTTTATATATCCTTCAGGATGATAAACAGTTTGTGAAAGTTAATATAATAAATACTTCCAATTCAGAATATGATGTAGTAACAGAAGATGTTATGATATCAGTACAATGAATGCTTGATAATATAGAATGAGATGTTCACATAACAAAGAATGATAAATATATTTCTATAGTTGATGATCACTGAGATGACACAAGCATTTCATATAATTATAATATACTTTATAAACATTGGACTACATGGGATTATGATTTAGCAATAAAATCTCTATGAGATAAACCATTCTGATCTACACAATTTACCTATAGTGAAGATGTGATAGAGCAAGAATTATCATTTCATCTATGAGGTGACTCATTAGAGCAAATGAAAACATGTTACTTTGTTAAAATGACATTAGTGGCAGAACAATTAAAGGTTCCAGATTATACATTTACAATAGATAAATAT
>Ga0075115_10001321_pt1 | contig 12140 bp, 13 predicted proteins | sample AntAceMetag02UKH_FD_69785 | JGI IMG/M metagenome (GOLD analysis project Ga0075115, IMG submission 69785) | Saline lake microbial communities from Ace Lake, Antarctica - Antarctic Ace Lake Metagenome 02UKH | ecosystem: Environmental > Aquatic > Non-marine Saline and Alkaline > Saline | place... | reverse complement strand
GGAGCAGATTTGGCATGGTACTTAAAAAAGTACTGATTCATTGCTGCTGCGTACACTGTGCCGCCTATACCATCCACCACTGGCGAAGTCAGGGATACGAAGTAAGCGGGCTGTGGTATAACCCCAATATTCATCCTTATTTGGAGCACCAGTCGCGTTTGGAGGCTATGGCCGGCTATGCCCGGCAGGCGGAGTTACCGCTTCTCGTTATTGATGGTTATGACATGGTGGACTACTTCCGCAAGGTAGTCGGCCGTGAAGCCGACCGCTGCCGTTATTGCTATAGACTGCGCCTCGCGAAAACGGCCGAAACCGCTAACTTCAATCATTTTAACGCTTTTACCACTACGCTGCTCATCAGTTCCCAGCAAAAACACGACGTTCTGGTTGAGGTGGGTAATAAAATCGCTCTGGAAACCGGTATAGAATTTCTGTCTACCGATTTAAGGAAGCGTTACTCGGATAGCCGGGTAATGACCAAGCCACTAAACCTCTACCGCCAGCAGTACTGCGGCTGTGTTTACAGTGAGTGGGAACGGTATGCCAATATTAAAATTAGTTAGCCGTATCTTTATGTCGCTGGTTGTTATCCTGCTGCTGGCTCTCAGTGGTTGTAGCGCGCCAGCGGATACTTACCGTGTAACCAGGGTAATTGATGGCGATACCATTGTCATTCAGGGTAATTACCATGTCAGGTATATCGGTATTGATACCCCGGAGATAAATCCATATGTTGAGGCAGGCGGTATCGAGGCGTGGCAGGCTAACCGGGAGATGGTGGCGGGGAAGCGAGTCCGTCTGGAGCGGGACGTGTCCGAGACAGACCGCTACGGGCGACTGCTGCGCTATGTATATGTTGACGATTTATTTGTTAACGCCGAGCTGGTAAAGAGGGGGCTTGCCCGGGCTATCGCCTATCCGCCTGATATCAAGTACCAGGATTACCTTGACGAGCTGGAACAGCAAGCGAGGCTAGCCGCCAGAGGTATCTGGGCGGACTGAGCAGGTATACCCCCGTGAAGGGGGTATACCTGCTTTTTAGTATTTTTTATTTAACAACTACCGTCAGGCTGAATGTCCAGGCTGCTTTTTCACCGCCCTCCCAGGGCTGGCTATACGCAATATCTATGGTGCCGGTACCCGTCTGGAGTGCTTTGAAAGTCCAGACATCCTCACCCGGCGTGCCGGGAGGGGGTGGCGGATCGCTCTCCGGAGAAATGAACTCATAGCCCGTCTGCTCCAGTATGTCCGGGTCTGAAATCACGGCTGTTTCCCACGAGAAACCGGTCGTTGGGTTGGAGCACAGGGTTACGGTGAACGATTCACCTGTAACCACCAAAATCTCTTCCGTAATATTCTGTTCGGTCATGAAATCGTCACACGAAACAGCCACGGATACTGCCTCCGGGGTGCTTGAGCAAGCCGGCAGACAGAGCAATATGCCACCCAGGATGACCATCGGTATCATTTTTAATTTCATATTTTACTCCTCATGTTATTTGCTGATTATCCTGCCTAGTCTGAAATCGCATAGACTACCTGGACATTGAGCGTAATCTCCATCTCACCCGGGATGATAGGTGTTGACGGGGCCTCCATAGCGGCAGTAGCATAACTATCAAAGTAACGTACCGGGGGTGGGCTGAAACTGCTCTCCGAGATGTAGGTGGGTTTACCCAGACGGACACCAGCCAGGCTGGCGAGCTGCTCGGCTTTATTTGCGGCATCGACAAGAGCCTTCTCCCTTACTGCCTCATGGTAGGCTGACGGGTCATCCACGGTAAAGCTAAGGCTATTGATTCGAATGAGGTCACCTCCAGCCACCACCACGCTGTCTATGATATTACCGGCATTTTCTATATCCCGTATCTTGGTGGTCACCATGTTGGTAACACGGTAACCGATTACTACCTGTTCCTCGGTATCTCTATCCCACTTGGTTACCTGGCTTATGCTGAACCGCTGCGTCTGGATATCCTTCTCGTCAATCCCGTTTTCGGTCAGGGTATCAACAACCTCGTTCATGGCTGCGGCGGCTTCCGCCTGCGCTTCGGCTACGGTTACCTGCTGTACTTCAATCCCCAGCCTCAGGTTGAGAATATCGGGAATAACCGATATTTTGCCCTCGCCGTTTACCCAGATACCTTCTTGCTGAGTGGTGATTTTCTCCACGCTAATATCCTGGGTGCAGCCGCAAAGGCTAGCTATAGCTAACACCAGAGCTATACCTGTGATTAGAAGCCACTTTCTCTTCATTGTTTATCTCCTCCTGAAATATTTTTTAGTATTTGTAATATAAAACGCAGAAACTGGTAATTGGTTAGTGCCTCTGGTGATAATTTGGAAAAGTTTTTTGCTACTTAGTCTAAAGTGCCTATAACCTGAGTGTAACTTGATTCCAGGTCGGTAACCAGTTGCTTAAGGACGGGGCGTACTTCTTCCGGAGCTTGATTTATAGCGGCGCTGATGGCTGCCGTTTGACTCAGGGCGTACTCTTCAAGCAGTATCCTTACTTTACCCGCCTCGCTGTCAGGAGGCGGGCTGTCTTCGGTAACACCCTGGGCTCGCGGTGCCGCTACGGTCGGTTGTTCCATAGCCCCTTCTGCCGGTTCTGGGGCCATCAATACTCCCTGGCTCGCGTTATCAACACCGGGCTTATCGGCCAACCCCGCCAGCAGACCGTTCAGCCGCCCGGCGGTTAGCTCTATCTGCTGTATGTCACCTTTTTCCACCATGTAGACTATTTCATTTACGCGTCTATCGGCCAGTCTGGCGTACAGCTCTGTCCTGCCGAGCTCCGTGGGGCTCAGTTTCAACTGTAGCTGCTCTGTAGCCAGTTTAACCGGGTAAAGGAGGCTGTCGGGCATACTGGAACCGGCAGTGGCTACGCCAGTGCCGCCCGCTACCAGCACTATCAGCACCGCGACGATTACCGCTGCCCATCTGGGCTTCAGACTAAATATAAATGACTGCCATCTACCGGGCTCCGGTTTATCCAGTGCCGAGAGAAGCTGGTATTTGGTTCTTGCCTTGAATACGGCATTGGGGACGACAGCCGCTGCTTTTTCCACCCGCACGGTTGTTCTCAGCAAAGGCTCCAGCTCAGCGGCTTCGCCGGGATAGCTCCTCAGGCACTGCTCTACGGTCTCACCCCCGAGCAGCAACCGCTCCAAGCACTCGTTTAAGATATTATCAAACTCGGTTTCCCGGCTCATTGTGTCTCTCCCACCAGCAGTGACTTACGCAGGGCGGCTATGGCGCTGTGTTGCAGGGCTTTTATGGCGCCTTCGCTCTTACCCATGACTCTGGCTACTTCGGCAATGGACAGTTCACTGGTAAAACGCAGGCTGATGACCCCGCGCTGTAACTCGGTAAGACGTTCGGTGGCGGATATTACCTGCTCCATATCCAGCTTACGCTCGGCCATTAGCTCAGGATTACTATCGCTTTTGGCTATCGGTTCATCAAGAGGCAACGTAGCCCGCTTTTCCTTATGCCTCATGTAGTCAACCATCAAGTTGTGGGCAATGCGGAACAGCCAGGCAGTGAAGGGAGTCCCCTGCCATTTGAATGACGATATGGACTGGAATGCTTTGAGGAAGACTTGCTGGGTCATATCCTCGGCCTCTATTTTATTGCCGGTCTTAAGGACCAGATAGCGATAAATCTTATCTACATGGCTTTCGTATAGCTGTGCGAAAGCCTCCTTATCTCCATCTCGTGCCTTTTGCACCAGGCACTGCTCGTCCTGCACCTGATAACCCTCCGCGAGCCAGGCCCAACCTCACCCATAAATAGTGTGCCTGTCCATATGTTGGTAACGGTGTTACCCTGTGCATATAGTATAACGTAGTAGAAGGCTGGAGGATAGCTCCATAATTAAGCACTATTTCCCGCTACCCTGCCGTAAATATGCGGCATATCCCGGAAATGACGGATATGTTACAATAATTCTGATATTTATACTTATAAGGGGGATTAGTATTGTCTTGCTATGTGCGCCTGATGCGCCGGGAAGATATTTCCCATGTTACCCAGATTGACAGGGAGGCCTTTTCCACGATATGGCCGCCGGCGAACTACCGGCAGGAGATGGATAACCGGCTGGCACACTATATAGTAGCCTGTGACGGGGACAAGTGTGTAGAACCGCCGGTTGCCAGGCCGGAACCGGAGATAGGAATCAGGGGGCTCCTGGCCAGGGTGAAGAACCTGTTCAATCACGACCGCTTCTTTGGTGAGGAAAAGCTGCCGGCCTCCGGTGAGTACATCGTTGGTTTTACCGGCATCTGGACTTTGGCTGAAGAGGCTCATATTACCAATGTCGCCGTGCGGAAGGCCTATCAGGGCCAGGGGATAGGCGAACTGCTTATGATTGCCGTTATCCGGCTGGCTATAGAGTTGCATGCCCGTTTCGTTACTCTGGAGGTGCGCGAGTCCAATCTGGTTGCCCAGAACCTCTATAAAAAGCACGGTTTTTCCCAGGTAGGGATACGGCGCGGCTACTACACGGACAACCAGGAAGACGGTCTGCTGATGTCTACCCCGGATATCAGGACAACGGTGTTTCAAAGTGAACTCGAGCGTTTAAAACAGGCGCACTCCCAGCGCTGGGAACACTTAATGGATGATATTGAAGAAGCAATCCGTGAGCGCTAAGCCCTTAGACTACGGAGCCATATCCGTAGCCAGCTTGCCTGCTACCGCCCAGTTGTGTTTGGGATAGTCCCGTATTGTTATCTGGATGGTTTCCGGAGTGATATTTAACGTCTCCGTCATCACGGTGGTTATGCCGGCTACGAGCTTGCGCTTCTGCTCCACGGTGCGTCCCTCCCACATGTCAATGGCAACTATCGGCATGGTAATCTCCCTTCGCTACACCCTGATTTATTTAAGCTAATGGTCAGCATCAGTAATTTTAGCAGTAACTTAATGTTGAAACAAACCTGCGCTGTGCTATAATGCTGCTGTTTATTTAAATACGAAGGAGGGGACAAATGGCAAAGGAACTTATTAGACCGGAAAACGTATATCGTCCCCGGGGCTACTCCCATGCCTATAAATGCGGTAATACCGTTTACGTGGCCGGGCAGATAGCCTTTGACGAATCGGGTAACCTGGTGGGAGAGGGTGACATCGTAGCGCAAACCGAGCTTGCTTATGAGAACCTGAAGCGGGTACTCGAGGCGGCGGGTGCTACCATGCAGGATATCGTGGTGCTGCATATCTACACCATGGACCTGGAGGGTTTCAATAAGACGGGCGAGCTGAGGCGCCGGTATTTCGGCAAGCATTTTCCGGCGACAACGCTGCTCGTGGTGGAAGGGCTGGACGAGCCGGGAACTCTCATCGAGTTGGAAGCAACAGCAGTTATAGATTAGCCCTCGTCCTTTCTCACCAGCAAACAGATGTTACGCGAGAACATTTTAACCGGGAAGCGGTAGGAGCTTTCGGGGTAGGACTTTATAACTTTAAGCCCGGCTCTCCTGGCGAGTCTATTTAGCTCTCCATACGAGAACAGGTAGTGATAGCGGTAGAGAGTCCTGTCTCTGGAGTGCCACGGTAGGTTTATTTCTCTGCCTTTGCCCCAGAATCTGGGCTGCCAACGGTTCCAAACTGTGATAAAGGCTTCACCCCCCGGTTTGAGTACGCGGTTAACTTCGCTGAGTGCCGCCTCTCTATCACCCGGACTCATGATGTGATGGAAGGCGGCTACCGAGATCATCCAGTCAAAGCTTCCGTCACGGAAGGGCAGTTTCACGGCATCGGCCACTGCCAGACTTACAGGAAAATTAAACTTGGCGGCGTATTTCCGGGCGAAGCGGAGCATCTCAGGAGAAATATCAATACCGTAAAGGGCAAAGCTCAGCTCTGTGAAGGGGAGAAAGTCCGGGCCGTGAGCGCAGCCGATATTAAGCAGAGTGCCGCTTTGCCATTTCTGTGCCAGTGTGTCCAGCTCGCTCCGGAACCTGGTCCAGTGGCGCAAGCCGTACCAGCTTGCCGCTATCTCGTTAAAGACATCCTTAATTGTAGCCATGAGTATAAATTTGCTAAACTTATTATAAGCCCTCCCGGTTAGTATACTATGAAAAAAATTACGAGAACAATTTCAGGAGTAACTCCGGTTGCCGTTATGACCGAGCCGGCGCCGTGCCCGGGGCACTGTCTTTACTGCCCGACATATCTTGAAACACCGCAGAGCTATACCCCAGAGTCGCCGGCGGTGCTGCGGGCCATCAGGTGTGAGTATGATGCCAGAGCCCAGGTGGAGTTCAGGCTGAAGATTCTCACGGAGATGGGACATCCGACGGACAAGGTGGAGCTTATTATCATGGGGGGTACTTTTCTCGCTACGCCCGTAGCCTACCAGTACCTGTTCATCAAGGGGTGCTTTGATGCCTTAAACGGCACAGATTCGCTCGACCTGGCAGAGGCCAAGCGGTTTAACGAGTCGGCGCTTCACCGTTGTACGGGGCTCTGTATTGAGACCAGACCCGACTGGTGCGGTCAGGACGAAATCGGGCGCATGCTTGAGTTTGGCACGACGCGCGTAGAGATGGGCGTCCAAATCCCCGACGACGAGATTTACCGCACTGTGAGGCGTGGGCATACGGTTGCGGACGTGGTCCAGGCCACCGCACTGCTCAAGGAGCACGGCTTCAAGGTGCACTACCACCTGATGCCCGGTCTGCCCGGCTCCACCCCGGAGCATGACCTGGAGATGGCCGCTCTGGTGTTTGCCGACCCGCGCTTCCGGCCGGACGGTCTGAAGCTATACCCCACCATGGTGGTGGGCGGTACGGAGCTTGAAGAGTGGTATCGGGACGGGCGTTACCAGCCCTATGACGACGAAACCATGCTTACCCTGATGGCGGATATCAAGGCCATCGTGCCCGAATATGTCCGCATATCGCGGGTGCTGCGTGATATACCGGCTAAATATATCGTGGGTGGTCTCAAGGACTCGGTGCGCGACCTGGTCAGGGAGAAGATGGAGGCGAGGGGCATCGCCTGCCGCTGTATACGCTGCCGGGAGTACGGACACCGGCTGAAACGCGGCCGTGAAGCCGGATTGCCTTACCTGAAGCGGCTGGACTATGACGCCTCCGGCGGCCGGGAGATATTCCTGTCTTTTGTTGATGCAAACGATACGCTGTTCGGCCTGCTGCGCCTCAGGATTCAGGATAAGCCTTTACCCGTGCCCGGTGATGGTATGGAGGGTTGTACGGCCGTCATCCGGGAGTTACATGTTTACGGGCCTGAGGTGCCGCTCAGCCAGCAGGAGGAGGATGCCGTTCAGCACAAGGGATTGGGCAAGGCGCTGATGCTGGAGGCGGAGCGTATCGCCGCGGAGGAGTTCGGGGCCAGGCAGATAGCGGTTCTAAGCGGGGTGGGTGCTAAAGAGTACTACCGCACCGGCTTCGGCTATCGCTCCGCAGGCGACTACATGGTCAGGGGGCTGTAGATACCAACTACTGTTCTCAACCGAGGCGAGGACAGGTGGCTTGTCCTCGGTCTCGTTGCCATAATTTATTAATTGTAACTGTTATGAGATAAGTTGGTATCAGTCATTATATTTTGGCGAATTACCGTTATGACCCTTGCAGTAGTTCTCTATAGAGGTCTTTTCCCACTCAAGAGCTGTACCACGGCAAACCTTTGGACCCTCTATCGCCATCTTGTCGAAATCTTTATCTTGCTGATGTTCGGACTCTCGACGTTTGGGGTCATTGGTAATACCTATATAGCTCTTTTCGTGCCCTTTCCATAGGCTATATCTATAAGTATCTCTTTTTGACGTAATGTTTTGTCCTTATTATTACTAGTCCTCTTGGGAGGTATCGACCTTACCCTGTTGACTCAGAGAAAGTAAAATGTTAGCATGCTTTTGTAATATAGCGAGTCCCTTGAGGACAGAATATGTATAGCCTCTCGCCACCATGGGAGGTTATACTCGTTAAAGCTAAGAAAAAGCCTCCTTTTATTAAGGAGGCTTTTTCTTATTTATTTATTTAGAATGGATAACTATTACCCATTAAAATAAACAGCCTCCTCTTCACTCCATTTGTAATTACAATATGTTATACCACAATATATTGTATATGTCAAGTTTATACCGCTATATATAGTATAAGGCTATTATTTCTTAATAACAAAGCTATCTAGTTTCTTCATTAACTGATGGCTCACCCCTTCGCCAGCTTCTCTTTCAGGTAATCGATGGTTTTTACCGGGGAAGGGTCAACCCGGTTGAGAATGGCCAGGTAGTAGCTCACCCAGTCGCCAAAGAGCACCAGGCTCATCATCTGGCTCAGGGCGGAGCCGCCTTCTCCCGTAACCGTGTAGTGGCTGACCTTGGCCCGGTCCAGCAGCTCACCGGTCACCCGGTAGCGGAGCTTCAGCCTTTCCGGCAGCAGGGGGAAATCAAGCATGATGACCACTATCTGGCTCGCCAGTTCGGCGGGAAACTCGTAGCCGACAACGGCATTGTGGTTCAGCTCCGGAAGCATCTCAAAAAAGGCCCACGCCTTGCTGTTCTCGTTAATCTGGGTCTTCCAGCGGCGGGCTACCTCCGAGGCTATGCCCGCGCCGTAAATCACGGGCAGGTACCCGTAGAGTTTCTGTGCCAGCGCTTTGGCCGGGTTGCGGGTTACAGGCACATCTTCACTTATCCGCTGCGAGAGCTTCTGCAGGGTGTCCACGGTGCCGGCTACGTCCGCTGACTTATTGCTGATAAAGCCCAGCTTCTGCATGAAGCCCAGTATGGGCAGGAAGCTGTAGGGCAGGGCGGCACGGGGCTGAGCTTTGTAGTCAATGGTAAAGACGGGGATGCCCTTTCCACGGGCTATCTCTTTAAGGCGACCGCCGGTAGTCACCACCAGTGTTCTGGCGCCTGTTTTAAGTGCCGGCTCAAACGCGGCCAGTGTTTCCTCCGTCATCCCGGAGTAGCTGGAGGCAATAACGAGTGTCTCCCCGTCAACGAAAGCAGGCAGGGTATAATCCCGGATGACAATGACCGGCAGCCTGGCTTCGGATGAGACCATGCTGCTTACCAGGTCGCCGCCGATGGCGGACCCCCCCATGCCCAGGATGACAATCTTATTTACCTGTGAGTAGTCTGCAGGCAGGCTGAAATCCATGGCCATCTGCCAAGCCCGCTCGCAGGCGGCGGGCATACCGTGGATACGCAAGAGCATGCCTTTCGGGTCGTACTGGCTGCAAAGCTGAGCGTCATCAAGGTCAATCGTGTTATTCATCAACCTCACCTCTTTTTAAATAGCCTTTAAAAAGGTTAAACTCCGGTCAGTTCTCTGCCTCTCTCAAGCAGTCTCCGGACGCGTTCCGGGCTATCTGTTTCAGCGTAGATGCGGAGCAGGGGCTCGGTGCCGGAAAACCGGATGAGGAGCCAGCTGGTATCGGTCAGGGTAAAGCGGAAGCCGTCAATAGTATCGGCTCCGGCTACCTTAACCCCGTCAAGGTATTCGGGCTGATTATCCTTAAGACGCTTCAGTATCGCCTGGCGCTCTTTTTCGGGGAACTCTATATCTACACGGTGGTAGTGGTGAGGCCCAACCTTCTCGTAGAGGTAATCTATAAGCTCTGACGGCGTTTTACCCGTTTTAACCACCAGGTCCAGAAAATAGAGGCCGGACAGGATGCCGTCTCGCTCCAGCACGTGGCCCCGGTAGCCGTAGCCGCCGCTCTCCTCGCCGCCGATAAGTGCGTTTTCAGAGGTCATTACCGGCGCTACGTATTTAAACCCCACCGGCGTTTCAAATACCGGCACGTTAAATATCTCGCCGAGACGGTAGAGCATACTGGTGGTGGTTGTTGTTTTTACGATGGCGCCCCGCTCACCGCGTACTTCCAGCATGTAGAGGGCAAGCAGGGCGAAGACCTGGAGCTGGGTAATAAATCTGCCTTTTTCGTCCATTATGCCCAGGCGGTCGGCATCGCCGTCCGTAGCCAGGCCCAGGATAGCCCCCTCTTTTACCACCCGTTCTGAAAGCCGGGACAGATTGGGGGCGATGGGCTCGGGGTGTATGCCGGGGAACAGCGGGTTGCGCTCGCCGTTAATCTCGGTGAGTTCTATAGCGCCACCGGCGAGCAGTCTCTTGAAGTAGCCAGAACCGGCGCCGTACATGGAGTCAACAACTATCTTCACCCCGGCTTGCCGCAGCTCGTTAAGGTCAATTAACTTACCCAACTGCTCAAAGTAAGGCGGGTCCGGGTCGAAGTACTCTATCTGCCCGCTCTGAACGGCTTCGTTAAACGGCAGGCGCTTTATATCTTTGGCTGCCAGCGTGGCCGCTATCAGCTTCTCTATACGCTCCGTAACCTCGGGAGGGGCGCTGGATGCCTGCTCCGACTTGAATTTAAGACCGTTCCACCGGCCCGAGTTGTGGCTGGCCGTTATTATAATAGCCCCGCCCGTCTTCTTATTATGGACGCCGTAGGTTATCGTCGGCGTGGGGCTTGCGCTGGAGCAGAGGTACACTTTTATACCGTTGGCTGCTACCACTTCGGCAGCGGCGGCGGCGAAGTCCTCGGAGGCGAAGCGTGTATCGTAGCCTATCAGCAGCCCGCGGCTGACCAGCCCCGCTTCTTTGATATAACTGGCTATCGCCTGGACGCAGACACGCACGTTATCAAAGGTGAAGTCCCCGGCGATTATGCCGCGCCAGCCGTCGGTGCCGAATTTTATCGGGTTATCCATTTGAAGTGCCTCCGCCGTATCATGTTATTTCCCGAAAGCCTCCTGCCTCAGCAAGTCCGCCTTATCGGTTCGCTCCCAGGGCAGGTCCAGGTCGTCCCGTCCGAAGTGCCCGTAGGCGGCGGTCTGTGTGTAGATGGGACGGCGCAGGTCAAGGTCCCGGATAATGGCCGCCGGCCTGAGATCAAAGTGCTTGTTTATCAGGTCAAGAATGACCTCCTGTTTAACCTGGCCGGTGCCGAAGGTCTCTATGGATACGGAGAGCGGGTGGGCTACGCCGATGGAGTATGAAATCTGTATCTCCAGCCGCTCCGCCAGTCCGGCCGCCACGATATTCTTGGCGATATAGCGGGCAGCGTAGGCTGCCGAGCGGTCAACCTTGGTCGGGTCTTTGCCCGAGAAGGCGCCGCCGCCGTGCCGGGCGATACCGCCGTAGGTATCAACCAGGATTTTACGGCCGGTAAAGCCGGTATCCGATACCGGCCCGCCGATAACGAAGCGGCCGGTAGCGTTAACGAGGAACCTGGTCTCTGTGTCCATCAGCGAAGCCGGGATGATCGGTCTGATAACGTTTTCGATGATATCCCTCTCAATTCGGCCATGGTCTATATCATCATGCTGGGCTCCGATTACCACGTTATCTACGCGTTTGGGGATGCCGTTACTGTATTCCACGGTAACCTGTGACTTGCCGTCGGGCCGCAGATAGGGCAGGGTGCCGTCTTTCCTGACTGTTGCCAGCCGCCGGCAGAGCTTGTGTGCCAGCGAGATGGTGAGGGGCATGAGTTCGGGCGTTTCGTTGCAGGCGAAGCCGACCATCATTCCCTGGTCGCCGGCACCGATGTTGTCAAAATCGTCGGCAGAGCCGCCTTTTGCCTCCTGAGACTTGCTTACGCCGCTGTCTATATCCACAGACTGCGGTTTGATGGAAACCATCACCCCGCAGGACTGGTAGTCGAAACCATATTCGGGGTGGGTATAACCTATATGACGAATTACCTCTCTCACTATGTTGGGTACTTCCACATAGCAGTCGGTGGTTATCTCACCTAGAACGATAACGAGACCGTTGGTTATTGCGGTCTCGCAGGCAACTCTGCCGTAGGGATCCTGTACTAATATGGCGTCAAGAACGGCATCGGATATCTGGTCGCATATCTTGTCCGGATGTCCTTCCGTAACGGATTCCGAGGTAAGCAAATATCTGGGTGAATTTTTAAAGCTGTTGGTCATCTAGCCTCCTTTTCTAGGTTCCTTCCTCCCAGCTGCTGAGGTAATCTTCTTGCTCCGGGGTCAGGGTGTCAATATCAATGCCCATCGTCTGAAGCTTTAACCGTGCCACCTGTTTATCAATATCTTCCGGTACGGGATAGACGGCGGGCTTAAGACTGTCCCTGTTTTTAACAATGTACTCCAGGGACAGGGC